>BNJU01001173.1_pt1 | contig 132070 bp, 166 predicted proteins | sample 8539281 | NCBI WGS metagenome assembly BNJU01 (sample SAMD00202456, study PRJDB9452) | human saliva metagenome | isolation source: human saliva | place: Japan
AGCCTTAGTGGTAATGCATCAAGATATGTTTGGCAAATGCCAGAACTGGCATCAAATCAGAACAAATGAAGGATCTTATCCCTGATATGTTGAGTTCATATACAGTGCTTGTGCATATCATCTAATAATCCAAGTGTAGGAATGCCGCTTGAGAAGGATGCGGCGCTATGCTTTTTACATCTGATGTAGGATTGTTTGTAACTCTTGCTTTCAGAGATAAGAAGTACACTGAAAATATAATCTATAATAAACTGCTTTCTGATAAACTAGAGGCAAACCTGGGGTATGTGATACGAGAATGCAGTCGCACAGATGCTAACTGCTAGATGAAATAAACTTTTTATTATACAATGGGGTGAAACTCAAATCATTTTACGAAATCGACTTTTCTAATATCAACAGGCGATAAAATATGTCCGGTGGAAGTTAAATCAGGAAACTATAGAAATCATAAATCGCTGGACAATTTTTGTAGAAAATTCAGTAGTCGCATAAGAGAGATAAATACGTCGTTCACGATGAAGGAGTTATAAGTGGAAAATGGCATTAATTATATCCCTGTGTATATGGTGCCTTTTTATAGAAGCGGAGGCGTACAGAGAAAGAAAAATCCTTGCAACATCATACAGGTCCCAGTTTGTCGAACTGATACCTTTTAACGATAAGCATAGCTATCGTTAAAAAGATTTATAGATATGTTTTTCACATACAGACAGGTTCACTTGATATACTATATAATTGAGTATGATGAAAGCGACATGCAATGAGCAGTCAGTGTCGAATTTGGTCGGACGGTGATCCGGTACTTGAAGAATACCATGACCACGAGTGGTGCAAGATCAGTCATGATGATGATTTTGAATTTGAGATGCTATGCCTTGAAGGGGCAAGTGTCGGACTTTCTTGGGCAGCGGTAATGCATAAACGGGAGAATTATCGCGCCGCATTTCACGATTTTAAAATTGATGAATGTGCAGTTATGACAGATGAAGAACTTACAGCTTTAATGACCGATACAGGTCTTATACGAAACCGCAACAAGATCTTCAGCGTCCGCAAGAATGCATTGGCAGTACAGAAGATACAGAATGAGTTCGGCTCTTTTGATGCGCATACCTTTGGGGGCTTTTACAGGCGGACAGCAAATCGACCGGCATTGGAAAGAACTCTCAGAAATACCTGAGAATCTGATGTTTCTATTCGACTGAGCAAAGATATGAAAAACGTGGCATCAGTTTTGTAGGCCCGGTCATCACGTATTCTTTCCTGCAGTCTATCGGGATTGTGAATGACCACTTAGCTGATTGTGAATATCAGGTAGGAGCCAGCTATGAACGACTATATTAAATTAAAGAAGACAGATGGAATAATGTAAAAATGACTATACTGAGCCATTGGACATGAAGAATTAGAAGAAGTTAGAAATAATCCACTCTCTGTTGCATTAACTGTTGGAAAAAGTTTCGAAAGAATGGTTTGAAAAGCAAACGGAAAAAGATATTAGGTTTAGCTTGTGGTGGTGGACAGCAGGGACCGGTTTTTGCTATAAAAAGTTGTGATGATAACCATAATGGATTTTTCTAAATCACAATTACATAGAGATGATATGGTTGCTAAAGAGAAGGATTAAAAATCAATACAGTTCAAAGCGATATGACAAAAACCATTTCCATTTGAAAATGAAACTTTGATATTGTTTTTAATCCGGTTTCAAATGTATGTAGAAGATTTAGAAAACGTATATATAGCTCTCAGAGTATTGAAAAAGGGTGGATTGTTAATGGTCGGATTTATGAATCCCCCGGATACAAGATATGATGCTGACATTGTATGGGACAAAACCCGATGAGGAATTACTATTAAAGTATCTCGCTCAGCTTTTTAATTCAAAAAGAGCTTGAAGAGGAAGGTAAGATAACCATAAATCCAGAATATGGATACGAATTTAGTATACCTTAGAAACTCAGATTAGAGGCCAACTTAAAAATGGTCTCGCTATGATAGATTTTTATGAATCGTGTGATAAGAGGAACAGATTATCACGTTATGGAAATGACTATAGTCAGTCACACTTTGTCTATTAAACTATAAATGTTTTGAGGACATATTGTGGAACGTTTGTGCCAAGTACGTTGGCAATTATTATTTAGAGAGATAAGATGGAAACGCGATGATGATTATTAAAGACTTGTTACTGTCCTTTTCCCCAATGTAGTTATCTGTTCGAAATATGAACAGGTTGAGAATGTTTATTTCCAGAAAATCTGATTGCAGCAGCATGGTATAATTTTGGTAGTATTTCAGGAGAGAGATTATGGATGAAAAGAAAGAGCTGGAACTTAAGAAAAACAATTGGTCAGTGAGATGGGTATATTTTTCTTTTATCCTCTCAAAATTACCTCCGAATCCGCTCATAGATGTTGATAGGAGATTATAGATAAAATTGATAAATGCTCATAGGTGATTGGCAATACTCTGATGATAGAAACCAATATTCCCAATATCGATTTGTTTATTTCTATGGTGTCCAAAAAGAGGCAATCTTTCACGTCACAAATTGAAGGCACTTAGGCAACATTAGAAGATACTTTTAATCCTAATATTGATGAAAAATATCAATGGCATAGATGATGCTGTAATTATATTGTGCTAAATATGCAATAAAAAGATTGGAAACACACTTTTATGAATAAATTGCTTTTGGAAAACTCATAAGATATTATTATCTGGAGTAAGGGAAAAGAGAAAATCCCGAGAGTTTAGACAGAGCCAAAACTGGAGGTGGATAGGTTCACTATAAAAACAGCAAGATATATACCACTGGATGTTTTTATCGATGAAAGAGTCTTTTATCTGATTTAGAAAAATATATGAATGCAGAGGTTGAGTTAGATGATTTAATCGAATTGTAATTTATTCATTATCAGTTTTGAATCTATACATCCATTTTGTGATGGAAAACGGACGCATTGGAAGATTGCTAATCGTGCTATACTTATTGGAGAAAAAGTTATAAAAACCCATCTCTTTATTTATCATTTTTGATGAAGGAGCATCGTATTGAATATTATGATAGGATGTCGGCAAATTAGAGAAACGGGGATTATGAACAATGTGATAAAATAGAAGGAATCATGCTAGTGGAAAATCAGCTATGAAACTGCAAATGAATTTAATTGCATTATGATATATATAAGAAAAAGCTAAGGAACGCATATACGAAAAGGACCTTGAGACAATGATGAAAGTATTTCATTACTTAGAAGCACATCCATTATAGACATAGAAAACTGCAGAAGATTTATCTATAGCATACAATACCGTTTCTTCAGCAGTAAATAGATTTGAAAAACTGGGAATTCTTCACTTAGTAAAGAAACAGGAAGGAACAAAGTATATAGCTATAAAGAAATACATTGATATATTAAGAGATGGGAACAGGATAATATATGCTAATGCTTTCAATAATAAGAAAATGAAGGAAAAATGAAATAGATCAAAATTTACGAGGGGACATATGAGTAATTTGTTAGTGAAATACTTTTGATAGGATTAAGGAGGCTTCGAAAGATGGCTTAGGAAAACGAAAAGTGAGGTGATGATTGGTGAATGAAGATCCTTTTAAGGAATATATTAAGAGTCTGAGCCGGATAAGGGACAAAGGCTATGCATGGCATACGGCTATTGGCCTGCAGGCAGTTGATGGACTTAAAACATCAGAATACTTGGTGCATACTGCCGTTCGGAATATCGAAAGTGAGATTTCTTTGAGGAAGCGAATGCCCTCTTGCAGAGCTTATTATGAAGAGAATCCAGCCAGCGATCAGATAATCGCACCGAGGAAGCTGACAAGGTTTCGCAAGAATCGCCGCACTCTTTCAGAGAAGGCGTTCAGCTTTTACACCGAATGAGTACATTTCCATCCACCGGAAGCTTTTCACTGGGAATTATTCCCATGCGGGATGTATCAGGGATTATAACATCACGAAAAAAGAATGGGTGGTATTTCCGCAATGCGCTTGTCCGCAAACTATAATGACTTAAAAACGGTATACATGAAACTACGGAGTTTTTGGAGCTGTTCTTGAGAAACCTTCTTCTGAATGAGAATCATCCGCTTCATAACAGGAAGTTACATGTCAGTGGCACCTTTAAGGGATCAGAAAAACCGGATATTGAAACTGTAAAACCGGACATTGAGGGCTGTGAAATGGACATTGAGGAAAATATCATCGGAACCAGTGTACGGGCACGGAAAAGGGAAGTACAGATTCAAGGTGAATAAGAGTTGAGACAAACGGAGCGAAAACCGCAGGGGAATAGGGAAAGAATAGTGAAACTACTGAAGAAAATGCAGGAAAAATGAAAAAGATCAACAAGTTACGAGGGAGTAAACATGAGTAATGTTGTTGTAGCAAAATACTTTGGATAGGATTAAGACGTGCGTAAGTGCGTCACAGAAGGCACCAGTCCTGAAACAGAAGATAGGATAATACAGTTTGAAGCAAAATATGGCATCTATTCCGACAGAATACCGATGGCTGCTACTTCAACTTAGGTGGTTGCTATTTGGCAGAGCCTTGGGATATTCGACCTGAAAGAACTGGAGGAGAAACTATGCATTCTTTTATAGAGGCATACGAGGAGTATATGAGCGAATGTGAACACGGTCCTGCGTTTTCCTTTTCGGCGGGTTAGTGATGGAAGTATCGTATTTATAGACTTGGAAAAGTGGTAAGTGTGTGATATAACAATGATTATGCTGACCTTGAGGAAATTGCAGATAGTTTTTCATCCCTTTATTTTTGAGCTGGTGATTGCAGGTAGAGCTTTTCTGATACAATAAACAGACAGCTTTTACATCATATGCAGCTAAATTTGGAGGAGATTGAAAATGAAAGTAGAGGGTGTCCATCCCTTAATCGCATGACAAACAAGCCATCTTTCGGTGGCTCGCTTTAAAAATCTGAATATTAAAGTTAAGGCTATGCAGTTGCTGACTTGATTTTATAACCTGATTTCTTGCGATGATACTCGCCTGTTCTACTGGTGATTTCCCGGGTCAACAGGAGGCGATCGATTGTCGATAAAGTTCCGCATTATAGGTTCACCATTCTTTCAGCATATGATATAATGCAGTCAGAAGCATTCTTGCCCTACGAGCAATGATTGCTTTCTTGTACCGCGACGCTTTTTGGAGACGGAGATAGCGGTTGCGAATTTCCGGATGCTTTTGCTGGTAACAACAGCATTTGCACACTGGACCAGTAAAGGTTTGATATAGCATCCGGCCTTGGAGAGCGGACAGATCTTCCTGCACTTTCATTGCTGGTCGGAGATAAAGATCGGCCCATGAGCATACGTGTTTCGCCGAGAAAAGCCTCGCGCAGCTGGTACCCGATTTCGGAAATGATTCCCGATGGCAGTAAAGCGCTACGGATACCGGGAGCGGTTCTGAGAATGGTGTCTTTGCTGATAGAGCATGAGCGCAAGAATGAGTTCTCTGCTCGCTTTCCGGGATTCCAAGCTATAATGAGCTTGATTACCTTAAGTTTGCCGGCTTGTTCCGGAGTGATATAACCGCCGGCCAGCGTCACGGAGTTCGGTGCTCTTTTTTCAAACTTTTGCAAACGCGGGGTTCAAGGTCAAAGAGTATCTGCGGATTTTCCAAAAGTTTATCCATCGCCTGAGCAGATTTGCCGAAGAAGTCCGAAACAACGTTTCCTAACTGGATATTGGAAACCGTGAGACAGTTCTGCAAACGATTCTTTTCGCTTGATTGAAAGCAGGTCAGTTTGAAACGGCAACGCATAAGGTCACGGAGTCGACGGATATCGGGGCGGCTAAGACAAAAGTTACCGCAACAAGACTGTTTTGAACAGGTCAGCAATCCATTTGGCATCTTTCTTGTCAGTTTTCTTCCACGGATATCTTACCATACGGATGAGCAAGGACAACGACAGTCATTAAGATATTATAAACAGGAATCCAATACGCACTGAGTGATTCCACAGACATCCTTGGACCCGTTTGATAGCCATTGCACAAAGTTTTCAGACCGCTCGTAGAAAACCGGTGGCTCTACAAGAAGTGACACCTTATCGTTCGTAGCGGATACAGGTAACTACAAAAGTTTTGTGACATCAATACAAATAGATTTGTACACGATTTTAAAAGCCATAGGACTCTTCAGAATCAGAAGATTCATTAGAGATTAGGAGAGACGGCATTGACTGAACGCCTGCCATAAACGATTATTGGTACAAAGATAAGATTACGGTTCAACGACACACTGACGCAGTTGAAAAAGGCGTACTACACATATAACAGGTCATCCGGGCAAGCCGGACAGCCCACTCACCCTCCCGTGATTTGTAGTATACCGAGTTCCCTACAAGAAGAATTATAAATAAAAATAGGCCTGAAGGAAACATTTCATAATAAGTTTGTGCCTTGAGCAAAGCGAAAGGAATGGAAGAAATACGAAAGTCAATATGAAATGTTATTGTTGGCGGGCGTGATGATGAGCCAAATAATATATTATCTGTTGCAAGAACAAGAAAAGAAAATGAAATCTTTATTTGAAAGCTTTGAGATAGAGGCATTGCAGAAGATGGATATTTGGTGTTTGCCTTAGTGGAAATATATCAAAATATTATTCAGAGTCTGAATTTATTTGCAAGATATTATCTTTAAACCAAGAAATTTATTGTATGTTCATTTTTGTCTAATGAGTGAATTTTGAGGAAAGAATACAGCAGTTTTAAATGTATAATGAATATTCCTTTGGAGCTTTCTGATCATTAAGAAGAAAATGGCAAACATAAGTTGGATTTTGATAGTAAGGCGGAAGATATAACTAGAAGAGTGTTTGAAATGTAATATGTTGATAGATAAACTGGTAAATTTGTGAAGGAGAAGTGCTTTAATGAGTGAGAGTCATCGTTACTGGGACTTAAAAACAAAGCTTGATTCAACTAATTGAACATTTACGTGCAATGAAAATATCATTAAAATGTTAGTAGAAGACGGAATGTCAGATTTTAGCCTTTGTGATTTTATTAAGAGATACGCTAGGGAAGAATATCCTAATACAAAGCTAAACCAATTATGAAAAGTGTTCATTACGCGAACAATTTTAGTGATTTGGTCTTGAAGGAAAGTGCTTTTGTACTTGACGAGATTGAGTATCTCTGTGTCAATAAATTTCAATCACGATAAATCAGTTAAATACTTTAATAAGAGAGAATTACAAACCGAGGGGCTTGAAATAAATCAGGAAAATTTGCTTTATGGTTATGATAGAAAGCCTGCTATGTAGCAAGAAAAAATTTAATTAAAGTGATAGGGCTAATGTGTTGTTTGACATAATTAAGTCACGCTCTTCTGCTGATAAGCTGGTCGCTTAAACAATCATATCCCGATAAATATACTTTTACGGATAAATTATTTGACTTAGTGACGCTTCTCTACTAATAAATGTCCAGACTTCGCTACGGTTTTTCTGGTAAGATGTTGCTGCTGTAATATGGATTTGCTGACGAAAACCGATGGTGGCTCGCTTTTGGCAGACTAGCACTTAGCAAATTATAAAGCTGAAGCTATGGTGTTGGTCTCGTTTTATAATAGCCGTCCGCAATTGACGAGTGTCGTAATGAAGTCAGAGTGAAACAGCGAACTATGCGCAAGAGTTATTAGTTCAGGCCACTGTAATAATGCCATTCACGATTGAAGCACTGTGGCTACAAATTAGGGACGGAAACCAGTGAACCACCGCATTACTGGGGCCCGGCTGTTTGATTGACGACTACAACAAGCACATCAGCCAAGATAAAGTGCTGATGGCTGTCTTTCATTTGTATTCTAGTTATTATTTGTAGAGATTTACGGTGCCACAGCTACGACTGATAAATTCCCAGCGAGCTGATTGGCGGAGCGAAGTGGATGCCGGAGCGAGTCTGAAAATGTTATCATCTCGGAGCGCTCACTGGTGGAGGGCTAGATAGCTGATGACTGGTACTGATAATGCTTCAAGCGAGCGCGTTAGTGCGTGACGAAGGAAGCGATGCTGCGAGCTGTAGCTCCGGACATTTATCAGTTTTTGCGTCAACTTAGCTGATTCTTCATATAACCCTACAAATTAGAATTTATAGATGATGTGTTAGCTTATCAAATTTATGTTTGTGGGCGTCGTAAGTTGAGAACGAGTATAACGAAGTTATCTGTGTGGTGAGCCGACAAGTTACCAGTGGATTTACCTGCTCTTATTATTTCTTAGCGCCATTTTGCGATATTCTGTAAAAAGTTAATAAAACCTATAATGGTTGTTGAATGAATGTATATTGAAAGAGGGGCACATACGTCCAAATTATCGTTGATATGTTTGAGTAACTAGGATAGACAGCATAACAGTGAAAAGGGGTTCCAGGTTTATATCGGTGTGGTTTTAAAGAGAGTACCGGAACTGATGAAGGATGTTGTAAAGCCATTGTATAATAATGATGGAATCCTCACAATGAGCATATATGACTTCCTACTAAATGAGAATAGCCTGGAAACTATAAAAGGAAAAAGAGGTAGTGTTTATGCAAATAAAAATATCTATTGCCTATTATAATGCTTTTCGATATTTGAAACAGTGGCAGTAGCTGTGGCTGACGAAAGATAACCTCTTTTTATCTGTTTAACTTCAGCTACATAGGACTGTCCATATCGTTAGGTATTTTTCTATTTATCAGAAAATATAAGCATGCTAGGGCGTGTAGTCCAGTTGCTGGTGGTTCTATATATGCTTGTTTATCTGGGCTTATTTGTAACGAGAAATATGCAGATAGAAGGATTCTGGTACTACCTGTTTACAGGAGTATTTGAGGCTGCAACCATTCACTATGCGGTAGCAAAGATATTTGGACCGTTGCTTTTTGGAAGAGGATGGTGTGGATATGCCTGTTGGACGGCTATGGTTCTGGATTTTTCTCATACAAGATACCTAAAAAGCCAAGAAAGAACATTGGGTGGATTAGGTACATAACCTTGCAGCATCTTTTTATTTTTGTGGCAAAGGTTGCTTTTCTTGCTAAGGTCGAAACATAGAACGCATCATGTTCTGTACTTTTATCATTGGGAACATTGTATACTATGCAGTAGGGATAGCACTGGCATTTGCCTTTAAGGACAACAGGGCATTTTGTAAGTATATTTGCCCAATCACAGTGTTCCTTAAACCGATGACTTACTTCTCTTTGATGCGTATAACCTGTAATAAAGAAAAGTGTATCAATTGCGGAAAATGTAAAAAGGGTATGTCCAATGAATGTGGACGTTACGGACAATTCGAGAAATAGGTTAAACGGAACGGAGGTATTATGCATGGAATGTGTTATGAATTGCCCGAAGGAGCCTTTGTAGAAAAGTGCTAAGTCGTAGATTAGAACCTGTGGCTTAGCTTTTATTATGTCTTTATTGATATGATATGTGCTGAAAATAAGGCAACTTACATCTTGACAGTGTTTAGATTGGATGCTATAATCTTAACGTTGATTAGATGTTGGTTGAAAAGGAGTTAAATTTGAAGTCAGATACATATCATGATGGAATTTTAAAAGAAGAGTTAATAGAAAATGGATTGAAGTATAGACAAATATGGCACGGAAACTTTCCGATGCGTAAAGTTAGCTGATTCTATAGGAGTTAGTCCTGCAGCTCCATATGCACATTTCAAAAACAGAGAGGCATTTTTATCAGAAGTACGTACCTATATAGCAGACCGTTTTTATACACTATTAGTTGAAGAAACAATTGACTAATTGTTTAGAGTCTTCATGATTCTTTTTTGGAATTAGGCAAAAAGTTATGTCCTATTTTTGTGAGAATCCCTTTGTATTACAGGGTTTTTATTTTCTATAGACAATATGATATAGATGACTATCCACCATTTGGTCGATTTAAAAGTACTGCTGAGAAAGAGTTGAAAGGAATGTTAGGTGATAAAGCTGATGATTTTATTATTCAGGCAAAGGTAATTGCTCTATGGTCGTTGGTTCATGGGCTTTCTTTCATAGTAGCAATCAGAGGTGTTTAGATGCAGATAATATTGAGGCTGAAGTTGAACTGGTTCTTGGTTCAGTTAATGTATAGAGGATAAAAATGGTAGGAATATATTTAAGCGGCACAGGAAATACAAAGCATTGTATTCAAAAGTTTATTGTTGGACTGGATTCTGATTCTAAGTGCATTCCAATTGAGGATAAGGAATCTATAGATACTATCAGAAAGAGTGATACTATTGTCATAGCTTATCCGACGCAGTTTTCAAATGTACCATTTATGGTGAGGGACTTTACAATTAAAAATAAAGACATATGGAAAGGGAAAAAGGTTTTTATAATAACAACGATGGGAGCTTTTTCCGGAGATGGAACAGGTTGCCTTGCACGAGTGTTAAAAAGGTATGGATCAATAATTCTGAGGGATGCAGATTCGATGCTAGATGCTAGTTTTGTGACAGTAAATTGCTTAAAAAGTCTTTAGAAGAAAAACCGAAGAATCATACATAAAAGCGGATGCAAAGATAGAAAAACTATAACTGATATCAAACAAGCAGGTAAATATCCAAAGGAAGGACTGAGTATTCTTGCTCGTATGGCAGGATTATTCGGACAGAGATTATGGTTTTTATAACAAGACTAGCTGATTATAGTGAAAAACTTGAAGATTAGCGATTCCTGTATTGATGTGAATATGCGAATCAAACTGTCCAATGGGTAATCTGAGCATACAAAACGGAAAAAGCAAGTTAATTTGGGGAAATGCACAATGTGCTATAGGTGTATAAGCACTTGCCCTAAGAAGGCAATTACCTTTTAGGAAAAGAGTAGTAGAACAGTGTAGATATGAGAAATATATATAAGTTGCCAAACTATGTTGCATTTAATTTGAAAAACTACGATGCCCATAATTGATGCCAATTTATGCTCTTTATAATAGACAATTACTGCTTTTTAGATATAATCAAATTAGTTGCTTATGAAAAATTGTAATTATATATAGATGAGAAAAGAGAAACAATGATAAACAATATCAAAAACTTTTGACCTCACACAAAATGGTTAAAGGAGAGGCTAATGCGCGAGAATAAAGATAATATACTTGTTCCGGTAGAGATTACAGTGGAAACGCTGAAGGCAAAGATATATCTGATTCGTGGTCAGAGAGTTATGTTTGCCGCTGACCTTGCAGAAATATATGGATATTCGACAAAGACATTTAATCAACAGGTCAGAAATCAATATTGAGAAGTTTGACGAAGATTTTCGATTCCAAATAACCAGAGAAGAACTTGATGAGCTGGTGAGGTCAAAAATTTTGACCTCACGGGAGAATACAATGTTTCGGGGACAATCAGGAGGTACGAGATATCTACCATGGTGCTTTACGGAAAGTGGAGTTTACATGCTCATGACTGTGCTTAAAGGTGAACTTGCTGTTCGTCGCAAAGTAAAAGATTAATACGGATATTTAAATCAATGAAGGATTATATTGAACAAGATCCTCTGCAAAAAGAATCTTTCAATATTACGAGGTTGTCTCTCCAGGGCATCAGAGAATACTAAGGATATTAGTGAAATAAGAAAGAACTTGCTCACAAAAAGATGATCTAACAAAGGTTATCCAGAGTTTTTTTCTTTACCAGATAAGGGAATAGAGTATTTGATTTATGCATGCCAGACATTTGAAGCTGATGTAGCGTATGCTGATATTTATAGTAAGTCAAAGAAAAGTGCTTTATATAGTGGATAACTACACTGACCCAAAACTTTGCTAATGCTAAAAAGTGTGCTCTACAAGTGTGATGTTATCATATTCAGCGATAACCTTAGAAATATTCTTCGTTTGTCAGAGTTTAAACGCTTTTCAAACGGAATATCCGAACGTGAAAAATTTCACTCAGAAAACAGGTGGAAAATTCCACGACAGGTATATCATTATCGATTATAAATTGAGAACAGAGCAAATATATCATTGTGGTGCGTCGTCAAAGCTGATGCGGGCACAAGATTACGACTATAGCATTGGTTGATAACAAGAAATTGTATTATCCGATGATTGATGATTTACTCCAGCAACCTGAATTGAGATTACGATAAATATTGGCCTGGAAAGGATAGGTGTACACACTTTAAAACTCATTAAAAGAATCCCTTGATTAATAAAATGCCGTAATGATAACATTAGTTATTTTTACGGGATAAGACGTTTAATCTTATTATGAAAAGGAATTAGTAACTATGAAAACTTATCGTGATTTTTGATAACTACCCAAAGAACTTTCCTGATGAAAAGGGATATTTTGGGGAATACGGAGGAATGATATTACTCCTGAATTAGTTCCTCGCTTAAGGACATTACTGAGGCTTATGCGAAATATGCAACAATGCTCGTTTTATTAATGAGTTAAGACGTATCAGAAAAGAATTTCAGGGTAGGCCTACCCCTGTATATCATTGTGAACGCTTATCTTCTATTGCTAGGAAAAATGCCAGATTTATCTTAAAAGAGAAGATCTCAACCACACGGGTGCACATAAATTAAATCATTGTATGGGTGAAGTACTGCTTACAAATTCTTAGCAAAGAAAAAGCTCATAGCTGAGACCGGTCAGGTCAAAGCATGAGGTTGCACTTGCAAACTGCTGCGGCATACTTTGACTTTGAAATGTGACATTTAAGATGGGAGAGGTTGACATAGCTAAACAGCATCCTAATGTAATAAGAATGAAATGCTGGGTGCCAATGTAATACCTGCAACTCTACGGACTTAAGACACTTAAAGAGGCTGTAGATGCTGCATTTGAAGCTATATCTTAAAGAATACAAGGATGCAATATACTGTATAGGCTCTGCTGTAGGACCTCATCCATTTCCTATGATAGTCCGTGATTTTCAGTCAATTGTAGGTATCGAAGCAAAAGATCAGTTCAAGGAAATGACAGGTAATTTACCGGATGTTGTTTGTGCATCAGTTGGAGGAGGCTCCAATGCAATAGGTATGTTTGAAGCGTTTCTTCCTGAGCCTGTTGACATTGTCGGTGTAGAACCACTCGGAAGAGGAAGTGGTGTAGGAGACCATGCAGCAAGCATGACATTTGGTCAAAAGGGAATTCTTCATGGTTTTGAGAGTCTACTCTACAGGATGAAAATGGAGAGTCACCGCTTGTTTACTCTATAGCAAGTGGACTGACTATCCGTCTGTAGGACCCGAACACGCATATTTGAAGGACTGCGGAAGAGTAAAATATGAAGCTGTAACTGATGATGAGGCTATGCAGGCATTTTTCTTGCTCTCACGTTATGAAGGAATCATTCTGCAATAGAGAGCTCAGATGTTTTGGCGTACGCAATCAAGCATGCTAAAAATCAGAACTTAGGCACAATACTTGTCAATCTCTCAGGTAGGGGAGATAAGGATATTGATTATGTATATGAGAAATATGGCACAGGTGAGCAGTTCTTAAAAGAGTTTAAATAGAAAAATTTATTTTCGCGTTATAATTTAATGTGTTTTTTATGTATAGCAGGGATTAAACACCCCTTGCTATATCAATAATAATAATGAACCACCGATGTGCGATGAGTTCTCATATAGCCTTTAGTTTCAGGAAAAATCTCCGGTGAATGAAACTTAATACTATTGATACACATATCATATAATGGGTGATGAAAACATAATATAATTTGTTTTTAATCTGCAATCTTGAGGGTTAATATGTCAGCTATATTTTACAACAATCTTGAGGAATGAGAAATATTGTGCTACACTGTTAGTGATATCTAACTTATTTTTGAACCAGTCGTTCGCTAATTTAGTCTGTTCTAAGAACTTAGGAAACATATCTTAATGTACAAAGGAGCTTACGAAGATGAAAACTGAAGAGGGTAATAGAAAAGAATCGACATCATTCTTTTTAAGGAACTTGGGGGATCTATGGTACCATCAGGCCTTTGTATTCATTGTCTGTAATCATAAGCATATTTCTCGGTATTTCTTAACATTGGTGGATACATTCTTGCAGGAAAAATAGTTGTAGAGCTGTTTGAATCTACGGTTGATTGAGTCAGATTGTAAGAACAGGAATTGTACTGCATTATGTAAGCTTTGACAGTGGAATTGCTATGAATTTGTCTACCTGGTTGTCTCATAAGGCAGCGTTCAAAACTTTAAGAGATATTAGAATAGCTTTTGCCAAGAAGATGCTCAGACTTCCACTTGGATACTTTGAGGAGAATGGAAGCGGAAGGCTTAAGACTATGTTGGTAGACAATATCGAAGCGAATAGAAAAACTCTTGCCCATATGCTTCCTGGAGATGACGGGAAATCTATGTACCATTATTCTCTTATTGTATGGATGTTCTTTATAGACTGGCGAGTAGCCTTTGTTATGACCATATGGATATTACTTGGCTTTTTCTGTCACTATGGTATGATGAGGGGTTATGAAGAGAAGTTTGTGCCAGCCAAAAGCCTCAAGAGATGAAACCACGCCATAGTTGAATTTGTAAGTGGTATTGAAGTAATCAAGAATCTTTGGGAGAACTAAGGAAAGCTATCTGAAAGTATGTAGAGGCTATTAGCGACATGCAGACTATAATGTTGGGTGGATGAGAAACTCAGGTGTACTCCTCCTTGGGTATGGCAATTGCACCATTTTCAATATTTCCTGTTCTTATATCAGGACTATTATTTTGGAGTGATGGCAGTCTCAAGACTCCTTGTTTTTCCTCATGATGATACTGTCTTTGGAATATTTTCACCCTTATGATAGCTTTTAACCTATATTGACCAGGTTGCTCAGATGGGATTTACGTATAGGAAATCAGGAAGTGTATTAAATTATCCTGAACTTAGAAGAGGAGATAAAACAGACTTTTAACAATAACGATAGAGAGTTTAAAGGAGTAAGCTTTTTCCTATGGTAAATCCTAATGATGGCTTTGGGGAAAGGCTTTAGCTAATATAGACAAAAAGGCAGCCGATAATGTTTCTTTTTAAGATAAAAGAAGGGCGGCATGACGCATTTAGTGTACTTTTCAGAAGTGGTAACCCACGCTCGGCAAGCTTCTTGCAGGATATTTGGGATGTGGATTATGGAAGTATAAACTAGGGGCTGTGACATAAGGAGTATTCACAAGAGGCTCTAAACGAAAGAATTGCTTTTGTAGACCAGGACACTCTTCCTGTTTGATAAAAACAATTAGAGATAATATTCGCCTTGGGAATAATGATGCTACTGATGAGGAGGTAGAGGAGGCTGCAAAGAGAGTCAGGGCTGCCGACGAGTTCATTTTTGTCACACTGCCTAATGGCTATGAGATCATGGCGCTCTCAGGAGGCAGCCTTTCAGGGTGGTGAAAGGCAAAGAATTACAATTGCAAGAGCTATGATGAAAAATGCTCTATTATGATATTGATGAAGCCACATCAAGTTCTGATCCTGAAAATGAAGCGTCTATTCAGAAATCTTTGTCTGCAGCGGCAAGAGGTAAGACTCTGATTGTTATAGCGCATAGACGACGACTATTAAGAATGCAAATCAAATAGCATATATAGAAGACGGACGTATTAAAACAGATGGGGCACGATGAAGAACTGATGAGGTCTTGTTCTGAGTACAGGATGATGTGGGAGCTATCAGAGGGGATAAAACTCCTACTTGGGAGGACTATTATGATAAATACAGTTAAAAACTCTGGGAATTTAGTAAACATCAGCATAAAAACTTTATTATCACGACTGATTGATGTCGCTTATAAGATGCATTTATTGGTTACACAGCTTATTGCAATAATGCTGGTATAGATGTATAATAAATGGTACACCTGCAGCCACTGTAAATAAGAAAGTATTATTATACTGACCATAATATGTGCAATTAGGAAGCTTGATAACATCATTTTTTGAACAGTCCGCAGTGTGGCTGTCTGATTTTCAGAGTGACAGCCGATAAGCGAATTGACTGGGGAACTCTTAAAGATGCTTCCACTTGGATTCTTCAGTGACAATTCATCGGGAAAAATTGTAGCTACACTTACTACTACCTTAGTGGTATTGAAAACCGTGCGGCAATGGCAATGATTACTACGGTGTCAAGTATTTTCAGTACAGCTATGTTTATAACTGTTTTGTTTTATGAGTTAAAGGTTGAGGTTATCATTGGTGAGCATGGTATATACTCATCTCTTACTGTGGATTTTCAGACTGAGACTATCAAGGAAGAATGCAATCATTTTTACAAAAAGCACAGAGTGCTTTAGCGGCGGCAACTCTACCCTTTGTTCAGGGTATAAAGTGCCACAAAAACATTTAGCGTTAAAGAAGGAAATGTTCAGTTAAAATGAGGCTATAAAGGACAAAGCGAGGAAGCTAATATAAGTCTAACTCCACAAATCTATGCCATCGCAGTTCTTAAGCAGACTTGTATACAGCAATATTTCGAATGTTGATTATTGTCTCACACTTTGATGTATGGGTGACGAAGCCTTGCCTTTTTAAGACAATAATTCTCATTATATTTAGTTTTATGGCATACGTTTCTAAATCAGGCAGGATCACCTTATCTATGATGGGGCTGTAGATAGTGGCTTAAGGAGGTTGGAGAGGTTGAAGCCACACAGACAATGAGACAGAGCGATAATCCTAAATCTATGGGAAATAATGACATAGAGCTTAATGAGGTGACATTTTCTTATGGAGATAATGAGGTATTGCATAAGGTGTCTGCAACAAACGTCAAAGAAAATTCTCTTACTGCAAATTATTGGTCCATCAGATCGGGTAAGACTACTTATGTGAGCTAATTCGAGATTTCGCGATATAAAACAGCGGAAGTATCAAAATTGGAGGAGTAGATATAAGAGATGTGAACTATGATGAACTGATGAAACGAATCAGCATGGTATTTCAGAGGGTATATCTATTTGAGGATAGTATATATAACAATATTGCTTTTGGAAAGCCAGGTGCAGATATTGAGGAGGTTCGTAAAGCAGCAAAGGCTGCCAGATGTGATGAGTTTATCGAGGCACTTCCTGATGGATATAATACAGTGCTTGATGAAGGAGGTAGCAGCCTATCTGGTGGAGAAAAACAGAGAATTTCTATTGCTCGTGCAATTCTTAAAGATTCTCCAATCATCATAATGGATGAGGCAACAGCAGCCCTTGATGCTGAGAATGAACACGAAATCCCGGCAGCGATAGAAGCCTCACTGTGCAAATAAAACAGTGATCAGTGATAGCGCACCGTATTAGACTCTATTAAAAATGCAGATCATATCATTGCGATTAAAGATGGCAGGGTAGTACGATGGAAGTCCCAAAAGAACTTGCAGAAAAAGAAGGCTTGTATAGGGATTTCCTACGTTCAAGAGAAGAAATATCGGTGGACATTAATAAACTAGAGTTTGAGCTAAGGACTTATTAGATTCACCCAAGTGAGAAAATGCCATACTTTAATGGTTGATTTTTAGAAAAATAGTATATACAACAAGCAGGAAAGCGATGAGGTAAATAATATGTTGATTCAGTTTTAGTTTTGAAAAATTATAAATCATTTAAGGAAGAGCACTACTTTGGATTTATCTGCAACAAAGATGACAGAGTTTTCTGAGAGTAGTTACCATAGGCAGCGAAAAGATATTGCTCTGTTGCAGCCATTTACGGAGCAAATGCAAGTGGAAAGTCTAATATTTACAACGCCTTTGGGTATATGTCAAACCATGTTTCTGAATCCTCTAAACATGGTGATGAAGATGAAAAGTTTGAAGAGTTTAGCCCAACGCCTTTTTATTTGACTCAAAATCCATTAATGATGAATCAAGTTTCGAGGTTTATTTTTACCTTGCCTGATGATAAGACAGAAAAGGTTTTAACTATGGATTTTTGTATAAATAAAGAGGGCGTGACAGAGGAATGGCTGATTCAAAGGCAAAACCGCTAGAAAAATACAGTGTTGTATTTTATCGTGGAAAGACTGCTGACGAGCTAGATTTATCAGGAATATCTAAAAGTAGCAGAGAGAATATCAATGTTGCTTTTAGAAAAGCAGGTTCTCATTATTTCATTAGGTGCAAAATTAAAAATTGGCAAGTGTAAAGTAATTAGAGATTGGTTTTAGCAAAATGAATTTGCTGATCTTTGGAAATCCATTTACCAATTTCTTTTGTCAAGAAGGCTGCCTAGTGGATTTGTGGGAAGACAAAAGTGTACAGCAAAAGATAATTGAGTATTTTTCTGTTCGATGAACATATTAAAGACTTTCGAATTGAAAAAGCACTCCAGAGGAGAGACTAAAGAAGAGGCTACAAAATCATTGCACTTCATAAGATGAATGACTCAGATGAATGGCTGAAATTCTGGGAGGGGAATCTGCAGGAACGCTAAAATGTTGTGCCTTTATCCTGAGCTTCAAGAAGTTTTGAGAAAGGAAGCGTTTTCTTTCATAGATGAGTTAAATGCACGTTTACATCCATTGCTTTGTTAGAATTTTTGCTGATATTTTTGAATCCTGGAAATTAACGTTAATCACGCACAAAATTATATTTACTACGATGATACCTGGCAATTATCTAATCAGTTATTGAGATGGATGAAATCTGTTTGTAGATGAAAAAGGCATTCCACCTTGTATTCATTAGCAGATTTTGTGGATGAAGATGGAACCTGTATCCGAAAGGATGAAAGCTAAGAGAAAATTATCTGATAGGGAAGTATGGTGATTCCTACCTTAAAGAGTATTGATATTTTAAAGGAGGAATAAAGATGGAAAATAGATAGGACAGGTATTAGGAAAATCGTGAACAGAGTAGAAAACTTAAAATTCGAAACTAGGCTACTATCTGATTGTTACAGATACGGAGGCTACTGAACGGTGCTTTACAGGGCTTCATCAATCATTGAAGTTAAGGTATAAGAAAAACAAACTTGTATTAAAGTTATAGAAACAAAACACGGATAATGATTGATAAATGCTTGAACTTACAGCTTATGATGCACAATATAGAGTTCCTTGATTGTATTTATAGAGATAAGGTTAAGGATTTTGACGAATTATTTCCTTTGAAGCTGAGAGTAAAGGGATTAGGTTGGTTGGTCAAACTTGTTTTGAAATATGGTCAGATGTATATCTAGGTTCAATGCCTGCAGTACAGGATTCTTGGAATTGTTGCGCTGAATTTGGACGTAGATATGAGAAGATGATAGGACAGAAGTACATAAAGGCTGGATGAGAAGATGTATGCAAAGCTTTTATAAAGCAGGTAATGAGGAAAAGAGCAGCAAAGCAAAAGGCAAAAGCTGGAACAGTGTATGGCGAGAGGGAAAAACAAAAACCCTCAGAGATGTGTCCTTGTACAACGGCAAGATGAGTTGGTGGGCGAGATAAAATCGAAAATTGTAAACTATTAAGTCGAAATACATGGCATTTGACTTGAAAACGATTATTGCTCTATTAAAATGACGTAAAGGTAAAACAGTAAAATTTGTTTCTTTGAGAGATGCAATGAAACTTAATAAAATAATCAGAAGTGTTTGTGATATTGCAGCAGATGATATTGAGTTAGTCTGATAAAATCAAAAAGAATGCACAAAAAGGCTTGAGGAGTTGTGTGCCGAAAACAGCAATGATCTGAAAGCTCTTAAAGCCCATACTTATAAGCGTATTTATCCTTGTATTGCAGTATATGAAACCTTGTTGGTGGAAGGCATTGAACAGGAAAAGGCTGTTTGGTACATTCGTGAGTATTTTCAACGTTCGCCAAAAAGATTGAGCCACATCTTCAGAGGATAATAAAACTATTTAGGTTAGAAAAGATGAGCCAAACGATCTCCTTAAAAATAATACAGAAAAGTTTTGGTACAGATGCGGATTTATCTATGAGTTTCGAGTGGGCATGAAGCACGCTTCAATATGGTTCGCTGTCCACTCGGATACCTGCAAACGCTACGCTGTCCTGAAATAACAATGGCATTTTGCGATGGAGATGACGTCAGGATACGGTAACCTAAACCAAAAATTGTTCTGGGGGAGAACAAAGACTTTTAGGACGAGGCGATGATTGCTGCGATTTTTACAAAGTTTCGGGAGTGACAAGACAGTTCGTTAACGATTATGGGTTACAGTAAAAGTATTATCGCGCTTATCCGTTGTGCCATTATATTCAAGAATTCTTGAGTCACAAGATACATATTAGTGAGAGTGTATCTTTTGTTGTATAAATACTGTCTTGTTTCAGGTGAAAGTTTGGGTGGGAGATTGATCTAAGTTAGTATTTTATAAATAGTAAATGCTTGTTGAAAATTTTAATAACTACTATCGACTAAAAGTCGATATTGACAAAAACAAATTACGTATATTATAAAACCGACTTAAAGTCGAGGGTGAGGTGAATATGAAGAAAGGTGAGTTGAAGAAAAGCAAGATCTGCTAAACTATTGTATATCGTATGTTCATTGAAAAGGCTATGAGAATACAAGCGTAGACGATATCATTATTGGAGGCTAGGTATTGCAAAGGAAATATACTATTACTATTTTGAAAGTAAAGAGGCACATTGGAAGCAGTTATTGAAATGATGATTGAGAAAGCTGAAAAATAGCGAAAGCAGTTTTATGAATCCTGTGCCTATACTGCAGAAACTGGCTTCAGTCGTATGCTTTTCAGCCAAAACAAGATGAGAGTTATAAAGTAGATGTTGGAAAGAAAAGAAAATATTGTAATGCACGATAAAATCGGTAAGAGAAAATTGTTGAAAGTGGGTGTCCTATCCTTTCTGATATTGCAAAGAGAAGGGATAGCGCAGGAATATTTGTGTACCAATGTTGAAAGAGAGTTAAAATGCTACTGATTATGAGTCAGAATATGTCTGATTATGGGGCTTATAGCAACAAGGATATTGAGGTGTATGCAGATATGCTAGAGAAATCACTTGAGTAAAAGGAAGGAACAATGGAGTTTTATAAGTGAGTTTTTATTGAGGACAAGTTATTCTCCTGCCTAAAATCCATGTTGAAGAAAGCTATTTACTATGATTATAAGGAGGTTTAGTCAATACGAATCAGATGAGTACTTATTTGTGAGTACTATTTATAATTTTGATCATTAATATCCGGGCAGCATTGCTTCAGATTTTCGCCCTGAATATATGGGAAGGAATGCTGCTTATGGCATTTCTACAGGGTGCAAAGGAAACTGGCTTTTGGAATATGCATTAGTTATATTGATTACTGTCTATAGGTATTACACTGGATTTATCTTAAATCAATTTTACTTGCTCTTATTCTAGGTGGAAGAGGTATTGGGACTAATCATTTAATACATTATCTACAGGTGCATCAAATTGTTAATTTAATCGGTGCTCTTGGAGAATTATCTTCTAGTCATGTCAGATGGATTATAGGTTTGAAAACAGAGGCAAAAAGGCAGATGAATAGGATACTATAAAGGTATACATTGTAATGATATCAGATAGAGTAATAAAATTGAAACCCGAGGAATGAGGGTAAATGAAGATATGGGTACAATATTACAAACATATCAAACTGATAGTCTTGCGTATATTAAATATGTGGATATAGAAACGAGCAAGTCCTTTCAGGAATAAACCCGCCACTATGAAAAACCCCATTTCTTTGCTCCTTGATGTTACTATGAAAACTGTGGACTGGTCAAGGAGATTAAACTAAAGGCTTGTTGATAAAATTGAAACTGAAGTCTCAAACTAAATGCAACTGAAAAAGAATTAGAGGTGATATAATGGATGATTTTTGAACACTATTTACTGAGTTAAAACAACTTTCTAATGATATCACAGAGGCAAACTACTATGACTATGGTAAGCAGGGGTATGATATTTTAGTTAGAATTCATGATATGGGTATTAGTAAGGAAGGAGAATGATCATGCCTAAAGTTTTAATTATCAATGGAAGCTCACTGTCAAGGAATACAAGCACTGTCTTTGATGAGATGGTAATTGGTGTTTTGAAAGGAAGGTAGAAACTGAAGTAGTTCAGATTAAACAAAGATATACGAGGTTGCATAGCTTGCGTATTGTTACGAAAAAGGAAAAATGTGTCTTTAAATGATGTTGTAAATGAACTAGCCCGAAGTTTGAAGCGGCAGATGGTTTGGTAGTGCATCTCCAGTGTATTACGCTTCTGCAAATGCGAGAACTTATAGCCTGCCTGATAGGCTGCTTTTATAGCTCACATTTTGATAAGTCAACGAAAGTAGGTGCAGTGTAGTCTGTGCAAGAAGAGGAGGACTGTCGCAACCTCGATGAGCTGATAAGTATTTCACTATTTGGCAGATGCCTGCATGCAGCCAGTACTGGAATAGTATCTATAGCATGGACAAAGGAGAGGCTCTGCAGGATGAGGAAGTGTGCAGACAAATAGAGTTCTCGCAAGAAATATAACATTTCTCTTGGAAGAGTATAGCACTTGAAAGGAAAAGTACGGTTACCTGAAAAGGAAGAACACCAGGAAACAAATTTTCGTACGGTAAAATAAGACAAAAGATATAAGAAATAATTATTGTTGAAAAAGATGAAACACGATATGATGAGAACGGAGACTTTTGACAAACAAAAAGACCCATTAAAGATAATTGGTGTAAGGGTAATAAGTTTTCCTAATTTACTATACAGCTATAAAACACATATAATGGTCTATAGTAAACCAAACACATTTGATTGGAGGAGGAAGTATGGTTAAAGAGATTATGAATTACATCCGTGAGATAGATCCCGGAGGTAGTGAGCAGGGATAATAGTTGAGTGCGAGAGTGCAGAACAATATCGATGTGATAGCTTTGCAGGCCATTTTGTCTACTGCATCGATGGTTACTTCAGGGCATTGTTCTGGCCTGGGACTAAATATGCCGAAGGATATCCTGAAAGCGTTATTATGCCAGGAACAGACGTATTGGAACCACTCTACATTGGAAAGAGTTAAGAAGTTATTTGGCTGAATATGCCAATGCACAGTTACGATTCAGGAGCTCAGGCAAATATGGCAGTTACATGGCTGTATGTTCCCCGAGACACTGATTATGGGTATGAGCCTTGATGCAGGCGGACACCTTATCACGGCTCACCGTGAACTTTCCGGACTTTTTACATATTGCCTTATGGAATTACAGACGAAGGTTTCAGATATGAAGAAATCCGCTCTCTTGCAGTTAAACATAGACCTAAGATGATAATTGCAGGCATCTGCTCATCCAGAGTAAATTGATTTTGGCAGTTTTAGAGAAATCGCTGAGAGTGGGAGCTGTACATTTTTGTGGATATGGCTCATATAGCTGGTCTTGTTGCAGCAGGGGTTCATCCAAGTCCCAGCCTTATGCAGACATAGTTCATCCACAACTCATAAGACCTTGCGTGGTCCAAGGAGGTATCATACTTACAGCGGAAGGGCAGAAAAGCATACTTCAATAAGGCAGTCTTCCCCGGCATCCAGGGCGTGACCGCTTTGAAGATGTAATTGCAGCCGGGCTGTTTGCTTTGGCGAGGCACTGCCTGAGTATAAGCGCTTCATCAGGAGCAGGCTGTAGGAAAAGCCGAGCTCTTGCAGACGAGTTGATTAAGAGGCTATAGGGTTTGGTTTCTTCAGGTACTGACAACCACCTTTGATGCTTGTAGATTTGACTAATTTTGAAGGTACTCAGGTAAAGATATGCAGAACCTCTGCGATGAAGTAAACATTACTCTGAATAAGAACAGTGTTCCTAATGATCCTCGCTCAAAATTTGTAACTTCTCTGGAGCGTCGTATTGGTACACCTGCTGTAACTACTCAGAGGATTTAAGGAAGAGGATATGGCTGTGATAGCAGACTGCCTCTATAAGGTTGCAACTGATTTTGAAAAACAGCAAGGAAGAGATACTTTCTAAGTTCTCAGACCTGACTAAGAAGCTATCCAATATATGAGGGATAATATGCAAGTACATTTCTACGATTTTTCCTGTATTTTTCATCCTTTTTCTAGGCATATAGATGTGAGAGGATGGATAAATCACGAACAAAAATAACGGACTAAAGACACAGCCTTAGATATTATTTCTTTCTCTATTTACCATATAGTGGCAACTTCTGTACTAGATATGGAATATTGTCCTGGAAATAGTGTATTTAATTGCTGTCTGGATACTTGTTTATTTCTTGGAAAGATGGTATGGTAGGATATTGCCGGAGAGTATTAGAGAGATTTCTCCGTTTTTACTCTTAACTTGCGAGGAGGGGCAGTTGCTCTTCCCTTGTATTTGAGTACAGTGGGTTCATCCTGGGATTTTAAATCTGATTCTTTTGACCTTGCGTACGTGATATGACTTTAATTTCTCGTTCCGACAGTACTGCAGATAAGGGCGCAAAGAGGAGCTAGTTATTGCCACTGGTGAAAAAGGTAATTTCAGCACCCTTTGTAAGAAGTACTCGCTTGCGTTATTACCACTCTGATAGGGCTTTACAGAGACTGTTGTCACAAAGAGTGCCTGTACTCAATCTACGAAAATACAATGAATGCGATAATAGCACCTGTTTTCAGGATTCAATTTCTTTTAGCCCTCGGTTATAGTATAAGGCCAAAGAAAGGTTATTTATCAAGTCTTTTGCTAGCAGTTATCAGACTCATATTTTGTAGTGATAATAGCCTCATTTTTCTGATATTTCGAGAAAATGGAAAGTCCTGTATTTTCTCTGGGAGAATTTATATTTTTATTGTCCACAGGCTTTCCGGTGTTGAAAATAAGGGAAATTTTTAGATACCGATGAAAAGAGGAATTTTGTTTCAGCATTTATTTCTATCTATTAATAGCACTGGTGGTCTATGAGTTTTAGTTATTATAAGCAACTGCTTCGTAACTTAGACATCAAAGGCATCTATAATGTGATGCCATTTGCAGATGAGGCATTTGTTAAGGGTTATTTTGAAATAATTGATTAAGAATATCTGTTAGTTACAATATTTGAAACTTGAGTTAAGTTTTAACTTTCGACAAATACATAGTAATTAAAAAGAGATTTTATGGAAGAAACAAAAATATCTACCGGGTAAGCCTGGTGTAATACCTGTAACCATGGTGAGGCAGATGATGCCAATGTACAATCGTGCTTTTTCTTTGATAATATCTCACGTTGAAATGCGGTGATAGACAGCACGGGAAGTTGATACTACGACAGAGATATTTGGTATATGTTTCCTATAATGACGCCTGCATTTTCACATCTTAATAAAGTCTTGGAAATGGGCGTACTCCTATGGAGGAATACAGTCTGGCTGCAAAAGAGATGAACTGCCTGAACTGGGTAGGAATGGAGGATGATGAGGCCACTTCTATCATAAGTCATAATCCTGATACTGACACATATATCGCTTTCATTTGCAGATAAGGAAAAATCACTACAGAGATTGATTTTGCCATAGAGTGTGGGCACTGCAGTTGGCGTGATATTGACCATATACCGGAACAGATGGAAAATATGATGTAGTTGATGGCTTCTATGGGAGCGGTTAGCTCTGAGACTTAAAGAAATAGTGAGCCTTTTCTAAGTCCTGCTTTGTAGGGTGTACTGTCCGTACAGGATGCACTTAAAGTTAGGGGATGGCTGCGTGCAGGCACAGTTGCATCGCATCAATATACTGTCTTCTTTTGCCATAGCGCCTCCAGATTCTCCCTAAGATGAAAAAGAGGAAAGTCTTACTCAGATATGAAAATCTTTTGTAGACTGCGGAATGGATACGGGGTATGATGTTTATCACTTTTTGCTCTTGGAGCAGACGCGGTTTCAGTCGGACGAGTATCCTCCTCCTTTACTAAAAAGACGGTAAAGAAGGCGTAGTTAAAAAGATGACAAGAATGAATAAGAACTTAGAGAAATGATGATGTACACAGGCGTTAAGGATATGAATAGCTTTGATAGGACTGTATTACACTAAAAGTATTATAATAAAAGGTGGTAATTATGAAGGAAAATACCTACTACAAGAAGAAAATATATTTTATCTTGCCCATTATGACTCTGTTTTTAGCTTTACGAGTCTCTATGAATACTTATAGTGTGAGCATGAGAACTTTTCTAGGATTTCGAATGTATTATTTGGCATTTAAAAATGTTTTTGTATGACCCCACCGATATCACCTGAAAAAGCACAGAGTATCCTGTATGAAATTGCAAAAATGGATGCGTCTGATACTTACATCAGTTTCGTTTTTACTAAGATATCCAATACCTTGCTCACCTGACATAGTAATCAACAAGTTTAGCAGGAATCATATTTCAATTTTGAAAAAGCCTCATGTCGGAAATGTTAATCACCAATCTGATGAATGAAAAGACTCGTAGCAGATTTCCTTATATCAAGGCAGTGTTATTGATGACAAACTTAAGGCACAAATACGAAAAAAGGTATAGCTACATACATGATTGATTTTGAAAAAGTAAAAACATGAGAGTAGAGCCTAAATACTGTAAATATAAATAGTTATATATATGTGCTCGATGCAGACCTTGAAAACTATGCTCTATACAATGCAATAAAGAGAATTAAGCCAAAAGAAATATTACCTGTTATGTAAAATGTGAATCAAAAGATAGTATCCTCACACATCGAAGATGTCATCACCCAAGGCGAGAGAGGAGGCAGAGTTCTTAAGAAGATAGATACCGTACATTTTGGACCAGATGGATTTGACTGTTAGGATGCTTTATGTCGGATAAATGCGTTTTTAAGAGCTCTAAAAAGCAGTCTTAATGACCTGTCACAGATGGATAATGGATTTTGGGAAAAATAAATGAAAGCATTAGAAATATGCACATCCTCATTCTAGGTGTGAATGAACTGACTGAGGTTTTTATTGAAGCATTGCAAAATGATATGACCTGAGCTCAAAGCAAACACCAGCAAAGTAGCATGGACAAGGCAGGACTCTAAGATGGAAGCACATTTGACAAAAATGAGGACTTAAAAATGCCTTGAACTTAAAGGCTATTGATATTGGAAGCAGGAACTCGCTGCTGGAGGGCTTACTAAGATAAAAATGAGGAGATTTATCGTTTATTTTTATGATGGATGAGGATGGTAAAAAGCCTTAAAGTATCTAAAGACATTGACAGGATATTTTGGAAGTCTCCTAGGTAATAAGAAGCGATCCAATATCGACCTAAGCTTATGTTTTACCAGAACAGCGATAATATCCTTTGTATTTGGGATGTTTCGCAGATAATGACAAGCGATATTATGATAAGTGGGAGTTCTGACGCAAGTAGCTAGTCTTTCAATGATAGCTATAATAAAGCTGTGGAAATGTCTGTACGAAATGGAACAATTGGAATGAACTCCTATGTAAAGAGGACGTCTCAAGACTATCTACAACGATGGTAAGGTAAAAAGAAGAAATACTTAGAAAGATTTTAATAATTCTGATGATGAAATAAGGAATTATTTATCTAAAAAGTTTGAGGAATTTGAGACTTTGCTAGAAATTGCGGAAGGAAGATCGAAGAGTTTAAGATAAGATTCATGCGTATTTAAGTGACAAACTTATACTGGACTTTTCTATCGAGGCTTGAGCATAAAAGGTGGTGCAACAGCTACTATGCTATGAATTTTGTGATATGGAGAAAAAGGATGAGGACTTAAAAACTCATCCCTGCCTCATAGATGACTGGGACATTATAATCGTAGAAGTTTGACATCTGTCATCCTGAGTATGATTTGTTATCGGTATTTACCTGTGTCTAAAACGGAGAAATAAATGGAAAAGAGCATATATGACAGCAATCATCTGAAAGGATGGAGGAAGCAGGAGCTTATAACGGGAAGGAATATAAGTATACAGCCTTTATAAGTTATAGACATGTGGAGCCTGGACCAGAGCATAGCAAGACAGGCTCATCAGATGATAGAGACTTTAAGGCTCCTAAGTGAGTTTTATCAAAATGGGACAAAGACCGACATTTAGAGATGAGACAGAGAAGAATTAGCTGCAAGAGACCTTAGCACTTATAGAGAGGCGCTTTGAGAGCAGTAGATATCTGATTGTGATTTGCTCCAAGCGTACTCCTTTATCTGAGGGTAAGAAAGAGGTCGAGATATTTAAGAGCATACACGGGAAGAGAGAATTATCCTGTATTGGTAGAGGGTGAGCTCTTTTGAGGCTTTTTCCCGAGGCTCTAAGAGGAAAAGAAAGTAGTAATGGGAAGCGGAGTATGAGATACTGGCAGCGGATGTAAGACCTGAGAGGGTATTAAAGGCTGATTTTAAGGGACATGCCTATCTGCAGGATAATGACAGACAGAGCCTTATGAGCTACAAAAAGAATCCTCAGTATATTAAAAACCGAAAAGTACAGAATAATGGCAGCAACTCTGGCTGTACTTGGTGACCTAAAACAGAGGGACAAAGAGAGAAGAAGAGAGAATATTAAATATATCTATAGTATCGGGAGCAGCATTTTTGCTATTTGGCATATTTATGGCAAATGCTTATCAAAAGGCGGAGCAGGCAAGGATAGAGGCTGTTCAGTCAAATGCCAATATTCTGATGAAGACTCTAAGGAATTCTCAAAGAAGGAGAGTTATCTAAAGGGAGTTTTGATGCAAAAGAGGCCGTGGAATGATTAGTGAGGACGATGAAGTATTATTCTTCCCAAAAAGCTACGAAGAGTAGCTCAACAGCAGCTTATACTATAGTGAAAGTATCCACGCTCACGACCATTTCAACTCAAAAACACCCACCTTTTATGGCTGTAAGCGACGATGAGAAATATGTACTGGCGGACTTGAGAACAATGATACGGCAGTGCAAAGTGTTCAAAAATGGCGAGGTTATTATATGTACAGGGCATAGCCAGTAGCTAAGATGGTTGATTTTTCAAAGGATAATAAGTACCTTGCATCAGCCCCCATTTTGACAATAGCTGTATTATATATGATTTTATGAGTGAAAAGAGGCTGCAAAAGCTTGAGATAGAGGGAGTTCTGATGCTTGCAAAGGGTCTCTGAGGATGGTACAAGGCTGTTTTATGCTGTAAATGCTAATACGCCATAGTTTTCTATACTTATGATATGCTAACTGGCAAAAACTGGGTGAATTTGTGGTAAATGAACCGATAATATCACTGACATAAGCAAAGATGGAAATGAAAATGCTTGTAGCCTTTAAACTCTAACTCTGAAGAGCAGCTTACAAGAAGAAATGTGATGATGGTAAGATTCTGAGGTGATACTGAGACAAAAAGGGAAGGACCTGGAGGAGCAGAAGTTGAAAAGCCGTATATGGTTGCAAAACTACTACTAGACGGTGATAATCCCTTTACTATTAACTCAGAAGTCTTGAAGCTTTCAAGACATACTGGTAAGAAGGTATTTAAGAAGTCGCTTTCTAATGAATAATGTCATCGAATCAAACCTACTTTATGGAAAGTACAAATGGTGATAAGCTCAGAAGTTAAGTCTAGCCCTAAAATATATGTTAGACGGGAAAAGTGGAGAAGTTACGGATGAAATATATTTTCCAAACTTAAATATGAGGTATCTTTACCCTATAATGATGCAAACCGGCACTGTAGTGGGCTTTGGGTGAAAATGGAATTATTCAATCTGGAGATAAGACTGTAGTAGAATCCGGACTTAGTTATGGTGGAGGCGTGCCAACTGAATTCACTTTTCTTAAAAAGACGGAAGCAAGATATCAAGCAATTCTCACGAAAGCCAGACGATTAAGATAATAGAGTTGAAAATCAAAGGTAGAGGCTGATACTATCAATGCAAGGATAATGGCTAGCTCAAACGACAGCTCACATCTTTTTGCTTTTTGATGGTAAAGACTTGGCAGTTTCAGATGATGACGCAAGGACGATGAAGAAAAATTGTTGTAGATGAACCATCTACGTATTCTTCTCTCAGAAAGTACAAATCTCTCGCCAGATATCTAATGATGGCAGGATATATGCCCCTGATATTTAAGCAGGATATATCCGATGCTGCACCCTAAAGGCACTTAAGCTTTACGACCTTTCTAAGAATGAGAAAAGGATGATACAGATAAACATAATACTGCTTCAGTAATCACCTTTTTCTGATGACTCAAAGAATATCTTTGTAGTGACAGTGTAGAGGGGTTAAATGTCTATGATGTAGGCGATTTGAAGCTGGTAAAGAACTATAGTGAGATAAAAAGATAATGTATTAAATATCAAGCTGTCTAAGGATTCTAAGATAGTGGCGGTGAATATGCTATCCGGAACTGCATATTTGTATAATCTTGAGACAGGGCAAGAGGATAGAGGAGATTAATGGCGAGATTATAAATGTCGAAAAAGCACAAGATGAAATAATAGTAAGAGGAATCAAGAAAAACAGCATATTTAGTGGAGCAGCACATCGTACTTTCTTCCTGGGATATGGATGAATGCCTAAAGACACCCTCAGAGCTTTTTATGATGTAAACCTATATAATGAAAACACTGATAAACTAATGATAATCAGAAACAATGATGTAGATAGAAAATGTTATCTAATCGATTTTTCAACAGGAAAGCTAAAGCTGTCTCTTGATATTGCATTAAGGAGGTATAATGTGAGCGGTAACATTCTGGATGGTGTTAATCAACTATAGACAGAGATTATTTTGAGAAAAAGGTGAAAAAGTAATGACTGGTCTTACGATATGGTAACTTCCACATATAAGGTCTTATGAAGAAGAGGCATCAAAGGAGGTTGATGAGTTCTTTCAGGCAGAACATTGTCAAAAGAAGAAAAGGTTGAGATTGGTATAACTACGAAGTGATGGCATTGATGAAGGAGAGTTATTATGGCACCTCAGGTGAATAACCTGGGTGTTTTATAGAAAAATTTTTGAATTATTGATACTATTCTCAATAAACCCTATTGTTAGCTTAGTCTAACAGTTTTATATTATTCTTACCGACGGTAGCGTCGGTATAAAATGGAGGTAGACGATATGACTGATACAAAAAGGCTTACTGCGGCTGAAAGAAAGAAAGAAATAATGAATCAGCAGCTAAGGTAATTCCGAAAGGGGACTGGAAAAGGCAACTATGGAGGATATTATCGCCGGAACTACTTTTATCTAAAGGGGGTGTATATCATTATTATGGGAGCGTGAATGAGATATTTAAGGATATTATGAGGTTTGGAATTGAGTACAGAAACAATGTCATAAAAGAGCATTTAAGCGAATGTAAAGAAGGGGAGGAGATGCAGTTTATGGCAAGACAGCTTGTAGACAAGATTGTTGATGACAACCCTTATATGCCTCTTTATGTCGAGTTTCTTATTACAAAAAGAAACCGGAATTAAATGCTTATGATGCTTGATTTACAGGCTGAGACTATGGATAGCTTTAAGGGAGTCTTTAAGGATGATTCTAAATGGCTGTTTAATCCAAGTGTATTTCAGTTTATAACTGATTACATGAACGCATTAATACTCGCTTCTAATATCCTAGAGGCCAGGGAGAACTTTAAGAAGAACAGGAGGTATTTGGAGGACATGATGGTTTATTTGTTTGAACAGGGAAAGGAGAATAGTAATGGGAGTTTATAAAAAGTTATTCCGTATGTACCGGAGGTTAAACTGCTTGGCTATCTGGCAATATTAATCTCGGCGGTATCTGCCTTTTTAATGGTATATGGATATTACTACTATACTTGTTTTTGAATGAAGTTATCGTAAATGATAACTATGAGAATGCCGGAGTGTATTCGGTTAAAATAGTAGTTTTTCTGTGTAAGTGCTGCCCTATATCTTACATCAGGGATTGTATCACATAAGCTGGCATTCCGCCTTGAGACAAACCTTAGAAAGAGGGGAATCGATGGGCTTACAGACTCAAGCTTTAGATTCTTTGACCTAAATTCATCAGGTTATATCAGAAAAACCATAGATGATAATGCAGCTAAGACACATATGGCTGTAGCGCATATGCTGCCTGACAACTTACACGACTTCCTGGTTCCGATTTTCACGCTGGTCTTGTCATTTTTAATAAGCATTAGAGTGGGATTCTCATTGTAGTATTATCGGTTGTTTGTGGACCAATTATGATGATGATGGGAAACAAAGATTTTCTTAAAAAGTATCAGGAAGCTCTTGACAGACTCAGTTCAGAAACTGTTGAGTATATCAGAGGTATGCAGGTTGTTAAAATATTTGGTACCAGGTTAAACTCCTTCAAGGCTTTATAGGATGCTATTACGGATTATTCAAGGTATGCCCTTGATTATTCTATTTCTTGTAAAAGGCCGTATGTTGTCTACCAGCTGATATTCCTAGGATTGATTGCAATTATAAGCATACCGCTTAGCGTCTTCCTTGCAGAGGTAATCCGAAGTTTATGGCGGTTGAGCTTTATTATGATATTCTTTCTAAGTGGCGTAACTATGGTTTCGTTTATGAAGATAATGTGGGCGAGATGATGATTATAACGCTAACTTTGCCATTGACCACTTAGAAGAATTGTACATAAAGATGAAGACAAGTCTCATACGGAGATAGAACTGACTTTGACAACCATGATATTGAATTTTGAAAATGTGAGTTTTTCGTATGGCGATAATAAAGTTCTGGAAGATTTATCATTTTCACTTAAGGAAAAAGAGAATCTATGCTCTGGTGGGACATTCAGGTCTCAGGAAAGTCTACTGATAGCAAAGCTTTTTATCAGGATTTTACAAGGTGGATAAGTGAGCTATTAAGATAGTAGTACACAGACTTGAAGAATACTCAAAAGAAGCTATTATACGAAGCTATTTCATCTGTATTTTCAAGACAGTAAGCTGTCTAAGAAGTCAATATATGACAATGTTGCACTGCTGATGAAAAGGCTGAAGAGAAGAGTATTAAAGGCTCTAAGCCTTGCGGGCTGTGATGAAATTATCGCTAAGTTTAAGGATGGCGAGAATACAATTATCGGCTCAAAGGGGGTATATCTTTCAGGGGGTGAAAAACAAAGGATAGCTATAGCCAGAGCAATACTTAAAAATTCGCCTATTGTCATAATGGATGAAGCCAGCGCCGCTATAGATGCGGATAATGAGTACGAATTACAAAAAGCCTTCAAGAACCTGATGAAGGATAAGACTGTAATAATGATAGCCTACAGGATGACAAGCATTAGGAATGTAGATGAAATTATCGTTTTGGAGAATGGCAGGATTGTGGAAAGAGGAGATAACGATTCGTTACTATCTGCACAGGGACTATACAGTAGGCTTTTAAACTTATATGAAACTGCAAATGATTGGAGGGTGTCAAATGAAAAACTATTATAAGAAAAGATATGCCTTATCTGAACAGGGGGCTGCCAATCTTTCAAAGTCGACTTTATACTGCTTTTTGACATATTGTATAAATATCGCTCCAATGTTTATTTTAATGGCATTGTTTAATCAACTTGTCATCGGAAAGGCATATAGTACCATACAATACATTGTTATGGGAGTGCTTACCTTAGTGCTTATGTATATCCTGCTCTCGAAAGAATATGTAAGCCTTTATAATGCGACATACAAGGAGTCCGCTAACTTAAGAAAGGGTATAGCAGAGAACTTGGCTGACCTGCCACTTGCGTATTTTTCAAAGCACGATTTGTCAGACCTTTCACAAACAATAATGTCTGATGTGGAGAGGATAGAGCATGCTATGAGTCACTCCATCCCTAAGGTAGTAGGTATGTGGATTTTCTTCCCGCTTATGGGGCTAATGATGCTTATTGGGAACTGGAAAATGGGACTTGCAGCCATGATACCTACCCTTCTTTGCTTCCTGATTACACCTTTAGCTAAGCAAAAGGAGGTATCTGAGTACAGCAAATATTTTGGAGTGCTTAGGGAAAATTCAGAGCTTTTTCAAGAAACCATAGAACTGCAGCAGGAAATAAGCAGCTTCAACCAGTCAGATAAGGTAAAAAAGACATTGTATAAGAAAATGGAGGAGAGTGAGAGGGCACATTTTAAGGTTGAGCTTTTGTCTATGATTGCCGTAGGGCTATCATCGTCCCTATCCTATATCAGCGTGGCTGTCGTAATAGCAGTGGGCATACAGCTTCTTGCTAATGGTGAGATTAGTCTTCTATACCTTATAGGCTACATTATAGGAACAATCAAAGTAAAAGAGCTCTTTGATATATCTATAGAGGGATGACGGAAATGTCCTATATCGAGCCTGCGGTAAGGCGGATTAAGGAGATTAAGAGTGCGGTACTTCAAGAGGGTGAGGACACGGAGCTTACGAGCTATGACATAGAGTTTAACCATGTATCATTTGCCTATGACAAAGTGAGTAAGGTGCTAAAAGATGGAGCTTTACAGCAAAGCAGGGTGAAGTCACAGCCCTTGTAGGTGTGTCAGGCTCAGGTAAAACCTCTGTCTTAAGAGTAGTATCAAGGCTTTATGACTATGATGGAGGCAGCATACTGATTGACGGAAAAGACATTAAAAATATATCAACGGATTCTTTGTTTAAGAAGATATCCATCGTGTTCCAGGATGTGACCTCTTTAATACCAGCATACTGAAAATATAAGGCTTTGGCAGGAAAGTGCAACTGATGAAGAGGTAAAAGAGGCTGCAGCCCTCGCTAACTGTATGGACTTTATAGAAAAGCTTCCGGAGGGCTTTAACACAAGAGTAGGTGAGAATGGAGCTGAGCTTTCGGGTGGAGAAAGACAGAGGTTGTCGATAGCCAGGGCATTTCTTAAGGATGCACCTATTCTTATACTTGATGAAATATCTGCAAGCCTTGATGTAGACAATGAGAAAAAGATTCAGGATAGCTTAAATAAGCTGATAAAGGATAAGACAGTCATCATCATTTCATAGGTTAAAGTCCATAGAAAATGTGGACAAGATAGTAGTGATTGATGACGGCAGGGTTGAGACAGAAGGAAGTCATAAGGAAGTGTTAGAACAATCAAAGGTATATAGAAATCTTATAGAAAAACTAACTTTAGCTGAAGAGTTTAGTTATTAGGGGGATAGAGATGAAAGATAATAAGCTAAAAATAAAGGATTTGGTGACTATAGGTGTATTTGCGGTAATATATATTGTATTTATGTTTGGAGTGGTATGATGGGAGTAATACCGATACTCTTTTTGGTATATCCTACCGTTTTGGGTATATTATCGGGAACAATAATTATGCTTTTTATGGCAAAGGTACAAAAGCCTTGGGCCCTGTTTATACTGGGGATGATTTCGCCTATTATTATGCTTCTAGGCGGCCACACTTATGTGATTGTCCTTCACTCACTGGTGGTGATGTTTATAGCTGAGATGATTAGAAGAGCAGGTGGTTATAAGTCTCTTAAGTTCAATATGCTTGCATTTATGGTATTTAATACCTGGATTTGCGGCTCTCTTATGCAGATGCTTTTGGCAAGAGAAAAGTATATTGAATTATCTATGATGATGGGCAAGGAATATGTAGATGCCCTGGTAGGGCTAATCACCTATCCGCATATGGCGCTTGTTTATGCAGGCGCTCTCATTGGAAGCCTTATAGGAGCGTACATTGGTAAAATACTACTTAAAAAACATTTTACGAAAGCAGGTATTGCCTGATGTTTTACAATCAGAATAACAGGCTCAATCCCAACCCCATAACCAAATTTATAGCGGTAATTCTACTTGGTATGGGAGTGGCGCATTCTATGAATCACTACTTGGAATGGGCAGTAGTACTGGTCATTTCTACAATGTACTTTATAAATGGACTTATAAAGGACGGGATAAAGAACATCCTTGTATTTGAGTTTTTGTTTTTGCGCTAAGTTTCAGTGTGCTTACATTTCCACTTGTTTTGAAGATGCTTCTTTCCCTGGTTTTTTTGTATGCAGGATGTTTTATCTTCCGTATTCCGCAGGGAAATATATGATAAAAACCTCAGATGTGGGAAGTATCATTTCGTCCATGGATGCTCTTAAAATACCAAGCACCGTATCCATACCGATAACTGTTATGTTTCGCTTCTTTCCGTCATTTGCAGAGGAGAGAAATAATATCAAGATGGCGATGAAGATAAGGGGAATAGATACCAAGAATCCTGTTAAATACCTGGAATACGTACTTTGTTCCTCCTCATCATATCATCAAACATAGCTGATGATATAGCAAAGGCAGCAGAGACCAAATGTATAGCTAATCCTATTAAGAAAAACAAGATATATAACTGTGGGAGTGCATTTGATTGATTTTATATATATATCTTTGATAGCTGCAATTGCAGTCGGAGGTTTTGTATGTTTAGAATAGAGAATTTATTCCTTTCTTATGGGGAGAATAAGGTATTAAACGATATAGTTTTAACATAGCTGATGGAGAATGTGTTTACTTTACAGGAGAGAGTGAAGTGGGAAGTCTTCTATTATCAACTCTATCAACGGCTTAGCCTTTGAATATGAAAATGCTCAAATATCAGGAAGTATTAAGGTTGGTGAAAAGGAGATTAAAAACCTTGAACTCTATGAAATATCTCTTATGATAGCCAGTGTTTTTCAAAACCCTAAGACACATTTTTTCAATGTGGATACCACTCTTGAACTTCTGTTTTATCTTGAGAACATAGGGCTTGATAAAAAGAAATGGAAAGACGAATGAAAGATATGCTTAATGTATTTGGGATAGAGTATCTACTGGGACGAAGTATATTTGAGCTCTCAGGAGGAGAAAAACAGATATTTTTCTGTGGCAGCCTGTTATATATCCCGGCTGTAAAATCATTGTTCTTGATGAACCCTCATCTAACTTGGATGAGAAGTATATTGATATCCTAAAAGAAATGCTAATCATTCTTAAAAATAAAGGGATAACACTCATCCTTGCGGAGCATAGGATTTATTATCTAATGGGTGTGGCTGATAGAATAATTATCATTCAAAAATGGAAGAATAGCGAGAGAGTACACTGCACAGGGCTTTTTGGAGGTTACGGATACAGAGATAGCTGCTCTAGGACTTCGCTCAAGGTATAAAACAGCCTTAAATAAGCCTAAAAACGATGGTGGCAAAAGACCTGATAATAAAGAAACTTTCCTTTAATTTTGCCAACAAGGAGAGCTTGAAATGGATGATGTATTCTTTGATTTTGGGAAAATATATGGAATCATCGAAAGAATGGTTGTGGCAAGTCGACCTTTTTAGTGAATTTTAACTGGTTTGGAAGAAAAATGATAAAAGTGAGATATTATTCGGAGAGAGTGTTTGTAGTAAGAAGGAGAGAATTAAGGCTTCCTCGTTGGTAATGCAGGATGTCAACCACCAGCTATTCACTGATTCAGTCGAAGAGGAAATGAAGCTGGGAGTTAAGGAATTGAAACAGGATACTGTTGATAGAATTCTATCAGGGCTAGGTCTTACTGAACTAAGAGACAGACATCCTATGAGCCTTTCGGGTGGTCAAAAGCAAAGGGTCGCTATAGCTTCTGTTCTTTGTAAAAACTCGAGATTCATATTTTTTGACGAGCCAACAAGTGGAATGGATTATAAAAATATGCTCAAAATATCAAAACTGATAAAGAGCATGAAGACAAAAGATAACATCATCTTTATCGTATCTCACGATACAGAGTTCTTAAATGAGGTTGCCGACAGTATTCTCTGTCTGGAGGATTATAGGACATACAATTAGATGAAAAGAGACTGATACCCTAGCCTGATAGTGGTTTGGGGTATAGGTATGCTTAGATGGCGCACGTTTCTAACGGGTTAAAGTCCCTGAATCCGCCCCTGATAAGCCTTGAAAGAGGTAACCATTACCTAAAAGCAATACTGAACACACAGAAGTGGACAGAGGTCATAGTAGTCGAGAGACAAAGGACCGAATCAATAGGAGTCTCAAGTATGACTGAGAAAGAATTTATTTATAAATTTCGCAGAAAACTGCAAAAATAAGCTATAAATATTGACTAAGCATTTTTAACTGTTATAATGGTGACTGAAAATACGAATACTGAGAATGGAGGTATTCAATTATGCTGATTCAGTTTACAGTTGAAAATCACAGGTCAATAAAAAAACAGTGCCGTGATCAGTTTTGCGGCCTCTAAGGATAAGTCATTTGATGAGTATCTGCTTCATCCAGATGAAAAGAAGGCATTGCTGCCCGTACTTGCAATTTACGGTGCAAATGCAGCCGGAAAAAGTAACGTATTACATGCAATGATGACAATGAAAGAAATGGTTGTGGGAAATGCCGCAAAAGTTTCTAAGGGACAAAAAGTTGCCGTGGAGCCGTTTGGAGGAACAAAGGTTCCGACTTCTTTTTGAAATGGCATTTATTTTTTTCAGGAGTTCATTACACATACGGTTTTTCTTTTGAGGCAAAGAAGATTTACAAAGAGTATCTTTACCATTGACCGAATGGTCGTGAAGCCTTTAATTTTTCAAGAGAAAATGGAGTGTATGAATTCCGGGAAAATGTAAATGAGCAGGTTACTCTGAGTAACCGAACACCGGACAATAAGCTCTATCTGGTGTCCTCTAATGACTGGAATCTGCCTCAGACGGAAAATGCTTATCGGTGGTTTCTGGAAAAGTTGACATTCCTGATGGATGAAGAGCCAGCTACCTCAGAAACTGTTGCCCAGATTGTCAGCGGTGATGATAAGAAAGCTCGAATCTTAAAAAGAATTGCTGCTTGCCGATCTTGGAATCACCGATGTTACAATCAAGAACACCTCTGGTAAAATACCGGTTATTACGACAACACATCGAATTATTAACGAGGACGGGACAACAGAATGCTTTCAGCTTTTAATGGAGCAGGAATCTGCCGGTACACAACACTTTTTGCCCGCATCGGAGGATGGTTGCAGGCACTTGAAAACGGCGCACTTTTAGTTGTTGATGAAATTGAAGATAGTCTGCATCCTCTTTTAACCAGAAGGCTGATTGAAATGGTGCAGGATAAGGCTGTCAATAAAAAGGAGCGCAGCTGATTTTTACAACACACGATGCAATGCTGCTTGACTTGAATTTCTCCGTAGAGATCAGATTTGGTTTGCTGAAAAACGATGAGACTTGTGCAACAGAGCTTTACTCGTTGGCATCTTTCTCCAAGAAAAGGAGAAAATGTGCGTAAGCGGTTATCTTCAGGGACGATTTGGTGCAATCCCTTTTATCGGAGGTGACGCCTGATGAGCAAGATGCGAAAAGAGTATGATCCGAACAAAGTTAAGCGGCGGAAGCGTAAACCGATTGTTTATATCATCTGCGAAGGAAAAGAAACAGAGACACTTTATTTCAAACATTTTCGTTCACGAAACTGCCTGGTGGATATTATCCCAATTCCATCAAAACATAAAGCGGCGGAACATATGGTGAAAACACGCAAAATCTCTGATTTTCCCAAGCGGATTATTATCCGAAAGACGGAGATCAGCTTTGGTGTGTATTTGACTGTGATGATAATAAAGACTCTGAGCTTCAAGCTGCAATTTCCTATTCGGAAAAGCATGGGTACAAAATCGCATATTCCAATCCGGCATTTGAATATTGGTATCTGCTCCATTTTGAAAAACGGAATGGATATTTGAAAGATTCTGCTACGGTAATTGACATCTTGAAAAACAAAAGATATTTGGAAAATTACGGAAAAAAAGTGTGGATGTTTTTTTGAAGAATTGCTGGAACACCAGCCAGAAGCTATTCAGTACGCAAAAGAACGAGTGGAGAGATTAACCAGAGATCAGGTTGCTGTGATCTGCCGAGACAGTAATCCGGTAACGACAGTCTATGAGCTGGTTGAATTTTTGAATAGTAAAAAGAACATAAAAGCACCATTACAAAGGTGTGTATAATGACAGAAAAAGCTGTCACTTCAACGATAAAAAAATTCGCTGGGTGGCAGCTTTTGTAGTGCAACTTATCAAGAGGTACTTAAAAAGTGGGGTAATGGAAAATAGAGTGGTTATCGAAACAGAGAAAAGCCGTACTGTCAGTCAACGCTCCTACTCGATTTAAAACTGAAAAACACAACTGTTATAGTATAATAATAACAGTTATAACAGAAATGACAGTAAAGAGGTATAAAATGAATATTCAAATTAATAACTCAAGTGATGATCCGATTTATTTACAAATAAAGAATCAGATTAAGGTGCAGATAATTTCGGGAGATTTGAAAGTAGGAGAACAATTGCCGTCAATCCGCTTTTTGGCAAAAAGAACTCAGAGTAAGATGATTACAGCCAAGAGCCTTTTGATGAACTGGAACTTGAGGGCTTTTTATCAATTCAGTTCAGGGAAAGGGTAATTTTGTTGCCGCACAAAATAAAGAGCTGATTCGTGAGGAATACTTTAAAGCGTATTGAAGAACAGTTGCAAGAGATAGTAAACTCTCCGAAATTGCAGGAATATCAGGCGATGAACTGACTCAGATGTTAAAGGACTATGTGGAGGGACGATATGAGTGATTATGCTATTGAAATTAAAAATTTGATAAAAAAGTTTGATGGGTTTACACTTGGACCTATAAATTTTTGTATACCTAAGGGAACTATAGTGGGATATATAGGTCAAAAATGGTGCAGGTAAAAAGTACAACTATCAAGCTTTTGTTAGACTGTTTACAAGGATTCAGGCGAAATGAGAGTATTGGGAGAAGACAACCCGGATAATACCACACTTAAAGAAAGACTGGGAGTTGTCTTTGATGACTTACTATTTCCGCAAGAGATGAATATTGCAGATGTCGAGAAGTTTTGCGAAAAAGTATATAAAAGTGGGATAAAGAGTGCTTTTATAAGCTAAAAGATAAATTTGCCCTGCCTGATAAAACAAGTGATAAATAATTATCTCGTGGTATGAAAATGAAATTATCGATGGCGATTGTTTTATCACATAATGCAGAACTATTGATATTGGATGAAGCTACAGTGGCTTAGATCCTATTGTTAGAGAAGAGATTTTTGGATTTACTTTGATTTTATGCAGGATGAAAATCACACAATCCTTATCTCTTCACACATACTCTGATTTGGAGAAGGTGGCGACTATATTAGCTTTTATTAATTTTGGAAAGATACTGAAACGAAGGATGATTTGAAGGAGAATTACGGTATATGTACACTGTCAAATGAAGAAGTAAATAATATAGATGAAGCAGCAATAGTGGAAGAAGAGTGCATTCCTTTGACAGGAGCTGCTTGTAAAGACGAATCTTGTTCCAGATGGAATCAAGTTACAAAAAGCCATCTATTGAAGATATTATGATATATTTTGTGAAAGGAGAGCGAAGATAATGACTGCACTAATATTAAAAGATATAGTGGCTCTAAAAAGACATTGATATCCACACTTGCTATCTGTCTTGTCATTGCATTTTATGGGATCTATGAAACCAAATCATCATTATACCTCTCTATTTGCGTAATGATGCCGCTTATTTTAACTGCACAGCTTTTGGGTATGATACAAAACTCAAAGTTTGAACAATTCGCATTTTCGATGCCGGTAAAGAGGAGCAGCTTTTGTGCTAAGTAAATTATTTTTGCATTTGCCTTTGGAGTGCTTTGGTGCAATTACAGTATTTCATCCTTCTAATTACTAAGGGGGAGATTAAACTTGAAAATATAATATTGATTTCAATTTTTACATTTATATCAAGCATACTGATGTCTGCAATTCAGTTACCGTTTATGCTGAAATTCGGTGCTGAAAAGAGCAGGCTTATTATGGTAATTACTTACTTTGCAATATTTGCCATATCTTCACTGCTTAAAAATGCGTCTGGCTTTGTTTACGAAGGCGATGGAGATTTTTAGAAATATATCACTGTTTGCAGTATATTCCGTGTTAATACTGGCAGAATTGGCTATCATTGTAATTGCTATAAGGATATCTATAAGAACTATGGAAAAGAAGAATATTAAGATTCATATACAAAAACATTACAAAACTTAAAATGATTTTTCTTAAATTTTGTGGCTTCTATTCAATTGGAAAGACTGCTGTGATATAATGCAACACTTAACGAAGTCAAGCCGAAGCGCAGACTGAGTTTAGTGTGAGCGGTGTCTAAAGCACTTAGTGAAGCTGAGCCGCCTTTTGGCGAAGGCTGAACTTAGTACTTATGATGAAATGTGAACACTTAACGAAGCCGAGCTGTAAGGCGAAGACTTTGTTTAGTGATGACTTAATGAAACACAGCCTGACCCGGTTGAAAGGAGAAATTATGAGAAATATAAGAAAAATTACTGCACTCTGCTTCTGTGCCTTGCTGCGTTTGGAGTAACAGCCTGTGGCAGTAAACAGGAGAATAAAGAGGCATCTAAAGGGGCATCGAAAGAAATAGCAAAGGAAGTATCGCAAAATGCATCTAAAGAAGCTTCAAAGGAGGTTTCTAAAGAAGTTTCACAAGAAGTCAGCAAAGACGCTTCCAAAGAGGTATCAAAAGTAACATTCGCTGAGGAAACAAACGCTGAGACGGTCTACTCAAATATGGCAAACAAAGCTAGTGCCGAGGGAAGTCAAGGAGGCACTTTTTACCATTCTAAATACAAGGATAGTGTTGACTATTATATGAGCAGGTAAACGAGTACAACGAAATAGTTGGAAGCGTTGGACTCAGGGAGATTTTACGAAGTTTGGCATGACAGAGTATGATGTAGAGAAAATCAGTAACCTTGGAAAGAAAAGAAGGGTGATTTTGTTGGAACAAACTGCAGGCTTAATACCTTCTTTTTACTAAAGAACAACATAAAGGTTCCAAGTATAAAAAGTGATGGAGAGCTATTGTTTTTAGACAATGAATCGATAGATAAGGGAAAGCTCTTAGATAAGAAGGACAAAGAGGCATTCAACGTACTGTTCTCAAGAGTAAAGACTGAGGCTACACAGAGATGTCAAGGTTCACGCTAAAAATATGGAGAAATATTTTGAGAATGTAAAGTTTGATGAAAATGCGAGGATGCTCTGTAGTGCTGCACGACAACCTTGATGGAGAGTATCTCTTTATAGGATAAGTTGGAGTTATAGTACCTGACAAAGACGGATACTGATCGTGAAAAAGTTAACTCCCTTGAAGAGCCTTATCAGGCTATAAAGTTTGCCACCAAAGAAGATTGTTACAAGTATCTCAGGGAAATACGCTGATTATACAGGTGAAGGGTCTTGCAAAGCCTTTTGTAATGGATAATGGAAAGATGGTTGAGGTAGAATAACCATTAAAGCTATAATCATCACCCCTAAACTTTGAAAAATAAAAGTTTATAATCAATACCCTAAACTTGGAAAAATAAAAGTTTAGGGCATAATTTTATCAAAAGGTAGAGGGTACTATGAAAAGATAATCAAAAAGATTAAAAGAGCGTAATATATATCTTAATAAGCTGATTGCATTTAAGGATACAGAGCCTGTTAAGGTCAATAACAGGAATTAGAAGATGGTAAGTCTAGTCTTCTAAAGCTAATGCAGGAACATCTTTTGAACACCGGTATTGATAAAGAACAGATTATAGCTTATTTAATTTTGAATCTCTGGAATTTCAAGAAATGAGCTATAGGATTTTTATAAATATGTTAGCGAGAGAATTGTTAAGAATAAGAAAAGCTATTTATTCTTTGATGAGCTCAAAGAATAGATCAATGGGAAAATGCGTAAAATTCTTTTTAGGGTTGATTTTGACTGTGATATTTACATAACAGGCTCTAACCCTCACCTGTTGTCGTCAGAGTACTTACATATTTATCGGGTAGATATATAGAGATTAAAATTTACCCATTATCATTTGGAGAATTTATCAATTTTTCATAGCTATAGACTAAAAACATATAATACATCTGATTGGTACGGTAAAAATACAGGGCGGTAGATGATAATGAAGAAATCACAGAGCTTAGGATTTGTTTGAAGCATATGATGATATGGCGGAACGCCGGGATTGCAGATGTTGGACTGGATCAAGATAAGGCCTCACGACTTTTCTGACGGTATATTCGACTGCAGTTGTAAGGGATATTCTAGAGAGGGAAAAAGAAAGGGACAGAGACAGATAACTGATGCAGAACTCCTAAGAAAGATAATACTGTTTTTGGCGGATAACATTGGCAACAATACATCACTAAATTCAGTAAGTACATTGGTATCCGAGAACCTGCTTCAAAAACGGTGGAAAACATTGTAAGCCTGCGACTCAGACAATATCTTCAGATGTTGGGGCACTCAAGGAAATTTTATATGTTTTATGATGTTAAGCGGTTTGACATAAAAGGAAAAGAATACTTGAGGACGCTAGGTCAAAATACTATATTGTAGATATTGGTTTGAGAAATTATCTGCTGGGATTTAGAGACAGGATAGAGGGCATACTCTAGAAAATGTAGTTTACTTTGAACCTTTGGAGGCAGGGTTATGATGTAGCAATAGGGAAAATTGATAGTCTTGAGGTAGATTTTAGTAGCTGCGCAGATGAAAAATCTAGCATTCAAGTAACGGAGAGCATGCTAAATGAGGAGGTTAGGGAAAGGGAATTAAAACCATTACAAAAAATTCCTAATAATTATAGGAAACTGGTCCTTACTTTAGAACAATCACTTGATACAGAATACGAGGGTATACAGGTAAAAGGCATTGTAGAGTGGCTGGTGAAAGGATATAATGATGAAAGAAAATACCTAGAGTTGTAAAATCGATAGGAAAGCTATCCTTGAGTTTATTTATGAGAATTTTATAGCAAATCAGGAAGAACTCCTGGGGTTAGGTCATCTGAAGTGACAAATGATTTTGCAATTGATTGGGAAAAAGGCGAGTTCATATTTACTGCACATAAAACAGGAGGGATGTTGGACGGCAGTTTTATAGAGTTACCAAAAAGAGATAGAGACTGATAAGCCTCATTAACAATCTCCCAATACTACCGACCCAGTACTAAGTACAGGTAGGATATACAAGGATTATACCTTTGAGGAATTGGAGAAAATGCTAAATTAAACCAGACTAAGGAGAGAATAATGGATATCAAAGATTTTACTGAAATTGAACAAAAACAGATTAGAGAAGGGCTAAGCACTGCTGAAATAAGTGACAAGGAGGCAGCTAATAAGATTCTTTGCGCTTGTACCTAAAGAATGGATTAAAAGAATACCTTTTCTTTTGTGTAAGAGCAACTGCTAAAAGACAATTGATAGGATAGCTAATCAATTTCCCTGAGCTTTACGCAGTAGCAAAACAAAGTGGAGAACTTCCGGAAAAGGAAAGGGAGGAACTTCGTAAGATTATAACAGGTATATTTGAAGAGAAGATGAATAAGCATAAGATTAAATGATGTTTTTTACCAATACCACCTATGTTTTTGTAAAAATATTATGAAAAATGTACTTTAGTAATTTATGCCAATTAATGGTTCCTTTGACAAGCAATTAAATTGTGTAGTACCACAATATTAAAATTGCAAACACAAAGGAGGAAATTACTATGACATTGAAACAGAAGATTAATACTTTGGTTGGATCAATTGGTGCATTTATGGGAGTTTTTGTTTTTATAGCTTATATACCACAGATTATAGCGAACTTAAACGGCAACAAAGCACAGCCTTTACAGCCACTGATGGCAGGCGGCTTCCTGTCTGCTTTTGGGGTAATATATGGATGGACTAAGGAGCCTAAAAAGGATATTATTCTTATTATACCTCACGCAACAGGTGTTATACTGGATTTTTGACATTTTTGACTGCTCTATAGCATATATTTTGCAGGATTGCGGAAAGCTAGGCTGTAGCAACTCTGTATCACATATCAACACTGTTGACAAACCATATCATACTTGTATGAATTTATGAGGTACTTATGTTATACATTATAACGGGAGTTATCCTTTAGTATTTGTCTTTTCAATGCCCAGGACAATAGAAGCCTTTTGAATCCTACTCTTCTTATTGTAGGGCTGGTATTTTCACATATATCGTTACTCAGATACTATTTTGATAATGATATGATGAATGTTTATCCCATTTACGATGCTTTGCCGGAGTTTTAGGTATTCCATCTTTATATTACTTAGCGGAATTTTTCCCTTGTATACAACGGGTTTATCTGCTAAAGCGTGAAGGAAGTCTAAGGTGAACTTCCTGTCGCTTGCAATGGGTATTCTCATCATTTTGTGTGTGCAATGTTTATTCGCGCATATGGAGTTAGTACTACAACCTGTATAACAAACACTGGTTTAACATCTGGCTTTCTTTTATATATTCTTATTTGATTTTTGGCTTTGCCTTTGCAGGATTTTTGCTATATTCCTACTTTATCACTTTATTCTAAGAAGAAACACTATGACTTTTATCATTATCTCATGGTGCAGGCTTGTTAAACGGTGAGAGAGTAACTCCACTTAAAGAGTGCGGATAGATAAGGCGGTACAAGCGTTGCTAAGTTAAAGAATCCTAATGTGAAGATACATAGCAGTGGTGGACAGGGAAGAGACGAGAAGATATCTGAGGCACAGGCTATACTTAACTATCTTGTGGAAGAGGCTGATGCCGCGAGATGCCATTTTGTTAGAAAGTGAGTCTAAGACGACTTATGAAAATCTTTCTTTTCGAAGAAAAATCGGGTGAGAGTTTAGTCTCTAATCCTACTTTTCTTTGTTACCAATGATTACCATAGTATTTAGAACAAGTACCCATGTTAAAAAGATAGGGCTAAAGGGAGATGATTGGGGTGCTCCACAGCCCTTACTACCTGCCATCAGCCTTCATAAGAGAGTATGTGCTCTTTGTGTAAAGATGAATGGATGTTTGCAGTATTTCTACCTGCTCTTGCTTATTTCCATTTATTTTTCTTACTGTGGTATACTGTGGTGATGATTCTTTGTTCGAAGTTTTAGGCTGGGAGCGGATTTTCATAAAAGCGAGAGAATATCAAAAATCCCTATTAAAACGTGAGAAAAAGTTAAAATAACCCTCATAAAACGTAGAGAACATCAACAAACCCTATTAAAACGTGAGAAGACACAATAATATTTGTTTGTGCTTATAAGGTTGGTGTATTAAACAGTTTGGATTTTTACAGCAAATTATTATCATTCAGAAGAGAACTACCACAACACAAGCTGTAGTTCTTAAATCTAACAAGGAAATTATCTTCCGCTATGGTCAAAGCTCTACCTGGCTTTGCATCCTTTTTCTTTTGTTCAGTACGACAACACGGGAACCAGTTAGTTTCAATCTGCTTTTCATTTCATTTATGCAAAGTATTGCAAGAGGCATACCAAAAATCCTGACGAATAACGAGTCTCTGTACATCCACATCAGTTATATTTTTCAGGCATAGGATATGCAGGTATCATCCAGCCATGCATACGCAGCCTGTCTTCAAGGTCGTATAGTGTCCAATTAACGTTTGCATCTTTTAAGTCTCCAGCACACGATAGGAATCTGTTTAGCATCTTCCAGTATTTCAAAAGATTCCCATTTTTCTGATTTCAGCAGCTATATACCTTGCTACATCTATAGTACGCTGGTGAATCTCCTTATATCCATTAAAAGCCGTTTCTAAGGAGATGTAGTACTGACCTGACAATCTGAGAAGCACTACGAGAGAAGTTTATCGCCATAGTAGCTTCTTCACCACCAAGGTAACTAACCCAGAAGATAAGTTCTTCAGGAAGAGCCTCCTTAGAACGCCATATTACCCAGCTCACACCCGGATACACCAGACCATATTTATGACCTGAAGTACTTATTGACCATACATTTTTAAGCCCTAAAATCCCATTCCAGTTCAGGCTCGATAAATGGTGAAACCATTCGCCTGATGCGGCGTCAACTGTATACGGATAGGAAGTTTTTGTATTCTTCGTTATATCCTTCAACTAGCTTATCAAGAGTCTTGACATCATCATATCTTTCCCGTGTAAGTTATACCCAATATAGCGATTATACTCTATGGTGTAGTCATCAACATAGTCCATAACGGTATCCATATTCAGTGATAAATGCTCCATATCAAGCGGTACGGTTCTCATCTCGATATCCCAATACCTACAGAACTTCTCCCAGCATACCTGATATCCTGAAGAGATTACGAGGTTTGGACGCTTCTTATACCTGTCAAGACCTGCTTTATCTACCAGATGCTTCCCATCTAAATAGCATTGCAAGTCCACCCAGACATGCAGGCTTCAGAGGAACTAACAGTTGATGTACTCTAAAGGTTCTTCCTTTGGATCCATATGCCACAAATCTCCAATTATATCCACACAGCGGTTCTCAAGGTCAGCAGTCATCGGATATTCATCCTTATCTATTGCATTTTTTTCAAAGTTTTCTGCCATCAACTGAGTAGCTGTAGGCTCCATATAAGTCTGGCAGAATGTGGCAAGGTTCTGTGTGGCATTTCCTTCAGCCTTTAAGTATTCCCTGATAATCTCAGCTGCTACCTGTGGCTCGACAGGCTCCTTGTTTAGCTTTTTATTTGGCATTTCACATCACTTGCCAGCGTTCCAAAGATTGGTGTAAGGTATCTTGTATCTGTGTTCATAGATGCAAAGCAAATCCCTCTATGTATCACTACTTTTCCTATTTAATTTTGATACTTTCACTCATAACAGCCTCCCTTTTTCTCTAATACTGATTTATATGATTATAATCACTTGCGTTGCAGAATTATTTTTAGTTATGATGCCCATTTGCCTCTTATGTGAATAAATAAGAGTAGGTATCATCATGAGTATATGATAAAGCATATGATGAGCACAATTTGATATACCTGTTATCCGCAGAAGTGAGTTTTCGACGATGGGAAAAATGAAATAATGAGAGTTGCAATTGTCATAAACAGTCCGACACCTGCAACAATCAGTTTAAATGTCCGTCCTCCGGGTACATGGAACTCACGCTTTAAGTTGTCCTTTTTCAGAATTAAAACGAAATACCTGAGGAAAAAGAGGACATACCCTACAAGATAAAATGACAACAGTAAGTCCTATGGCAGCTGCAGCATAACCTACAGAGGAATCTGAGCCACGTGCTAAGTGGAACCGCACAAAATAGCATCCCAGATTGTGACAATAACAGACTGAACAATGATGGTCTTTACAGACACGCCACGGCTATTTGTTTTTGCAAATGATGGTGGGATAATTTTGTCATTGGCTGCCTCCAAAAGAGCTCTCGATGGTCCGACTATCCAAGAGGATATTTCAGCCAATACACCACGTGCTAACAGTATAGCAAACAATCAAACCAGCCAGCGAAACTGTGGACCTGGCAAGGTTTAGTAAAGATTGATTCAAATGCCTCTATTACGCCATAGGAAAGATTACCGTTTAATGTTTTGGAAGGAAGAGTTAGATAGCCAGTCCGCCAAGTGCGTCAAGTATAATTGCAGGCATGGTCAACACGACCATAACGGAAGGATATGTCTTGGTCGGATTCTTTAACTCACTGACGAGAAGCGGAAGCCCTACCCCATATAACCAAGAATAAACGAAGCAAAGATTACCAAAGTATTCATATCCGTAAAATCAGGAATAAGTGTTCCTAGTCATCTTGATCAGGAAACGCCTCCTGTGGCAAAAATATACAACTAATCCTATCAGAAGTATGATAACCGGAAGAACAATACCTCCCAAAACCGATTTTGAAAATACGCTCAGTATATTTTTGTACCGCCCATCGTGTGAATGTGCACTCACACAATGATTGCTACACCGAAGAACATCACCAGAGGATTCTCAGAGTGCATCAATCTTAAATACATACGCAAGAGCAGCCAGTATAAAAATGCTATGGTTACAAATCCTACTGTTATCTGAAACCATTGGAAAAACAATGCTGAAAAAGCCAAAACGAGGACTCGAGTGTATTTCAACCCAAGAATAAATACCGCCTGACTCCCAGCTCTCAACTGTAGCCATTTCAGCAGAGCAGAGGCAACAGGTAAGAACCAAAGGATACCGCCTATAATTAAGAAAATACCAGCTGAAACTAGAGGTAGCAAAAAGATGGATATTCGTATACCGTCACAACATGGAAGTTGTTATGAGAAGAATCCAAAAATCCTAATTTGTGCGTGGATTTGTTAGTGGATTTAATTCCGAGGTCGATCGGCTATCCATAATAAAAATCTCCTTTCAATTATTATAATACAATTTATTTAAAATCTCATATCACCTTCCTTCTAAAAACTGTTATTATCTTTTACGGCTAACTATTGTAATCGATATTCGGAATTTCAGTAAATTTTAAAAAGTTCACAAAAGACACGCTTTTGAACTATATAGTAAATGCATAAAACATTCCAACTTGAGTATTGATTTTTCCGTGTAATATGAGAAAATGTAATTAACAGCTTATTGGATATGAGAGGAAAACGGGTAAACAAAATGGAGAATAAACCACAGCACTGTAAGCAATGTGCAGAGAAATATACTTTGATGGAATCCAAAGCAATTGCAGGGCAGAGAATGAGAAGAATAAGATATTGGCATTTACGGAAGATGAAATAAATGCTAAAATCGGCGAAATCTGTGAGGAAATGACAACTAAAGGGAAGTTAGATGACAACTACGGTATCTTTATCAAACTTCTTGATTACAGAGATATAAATACTCGAAAAATATAGCCAAAACAGCGTATAATAGCAAGGTATCCTTGTGAGCTATATAGGATGCCTCTAGTGATGTAGTAGAGGCTAGTTAGAGATTGTAAAACAGGATGATATTGATGCGGCTGGCAGGAGACTTACTTTTATGCCTTGCTGTAGCAGGTGGTGAAGAGGTTTTTCAGGCATTTTAGAGCTTGGAGAAACATCCGAGAAAATGGAGACAGAAGTTATATGTAACCATCCTTTTATGCCACCTATGGTGGTTGGACCTATGATAAAGAAGGAAAATTTTTATTGAAACTAATTTTAATAAATGTTATCCGCTAATAAAGGAAGTCTTGAGGAGAAAAAGAAAAGCCCTATAAAAATCGGCGTTAAGACTGATGAAAAATGCTCTAAATGTGGCTGTGCATATCGCTAAATCTGATGGAGATTGACGGCAGGGATGAAAGGCTTCGATTTTCATTGGGATTGATGGCGTTATAAAGGCAAAAATGCTGCCCTAACTGCTTTACATTTTCAGAGGGAGACTATTGCAGATATACCGTAAATGGTGAGAGTGAGGCTATAGTCGGAGAAGATACCAGTGAGGAAGAGGATTATCTAGGTGAAAGCGGTATAGAGGAACTGACCTCCAATATTTTTGTCTTTAGGTGATAAATCTGTTCCGCTTAGATTTGCTGCTGACTGGGACGGTGGTTCCTCTATCGGTGGCTTTGCGGCTTGGATACAGGACTGTGAGATAAAGATGTGCCCTGACTGTGGCAAGCCTATGAAGTACCTTGCTCAGATACAATGGGATACAGTACTTGATGGCATGGAGGGTAATGCTTACATAGAGACATGTAGGACTGCAAAACTATGGTGATGTTACATCAACAGACCTCAAGAAATTTCTGTAGCTGATGCCTATAAAGTGTATATGAAGAATGTCTTCAAGCAAATAAAAATAATAACAAAGCAATTTACGTTAAACAATGTATTTAAGTTTTGTGGCAGATTGCCTGAAAAATATTGATGTATCTATGGAGTAACAACTGGCTAGGGAGGAAAAATATGGGGATAAAAATAATTATCTGTAAAATAAAGAGTTTGTTTTTAGATGAGATTGAGTATATATTGGCAAGATGAATGTAAGGAAAAAGAAACAGATGTTTTTCTGGAGATAAAAGCTGATGAGAAAAGATGTAGACGATATCGTTTTTGGAAAAATTAACTGGCTAAATAAAAACAAAAGTAAGATAATAGATACATTTATGGAAGAAATGACTATTTTATAGAAAAATATTAATGATATGATTAAAAGTGGTGATTTTTGCCGCAGACAGAGAGATTACAGAGAAAGATTTTATCGAATCACTTTTTGTAAATAATGTTACAATTTATGTAAAAAGGAAGTGAAACAGATTTATGCTGGATTTAGATGTTGACCCGGATTATTTAATGGGACATCTACCTGTATGGAGGTAGATAGTGAATATGGAGTTGAAAGTGGGGAATCGAACGGATAAAAAATGGTATGATTTTTAACTTTTATTTGGAGGAAAAAGCAATGAATGATAAGAAATTTCGATAAAATTATTAAAAAAGCTAAAAAGAAGATTCAAGGAACAAAAAGCTATACAGAGAGGGGTATACCACCCATTTTTCAGGTAAGCTCCCAAAGCACAAACTTATTATAGGACAGGCACCTCGTAAGAAGGTAGAGGAGAGCCTTATCCCTTTTAACGACAAGTCAGGTGAAAAACTAGCAGTGGATGGGCATTGACAGAGATACCTTTATTCAGAGAAAAATCGCAATCCTCGTTTGGCACTTTACTATCTCCGGGAAAAGGAAAGACTGAGACTCACGCCAAGAAGCTTTTATAGCTAGGAACATCATATAGGACATACTTGACCTCGATGTCGGATATAAAGCTTACCATTCTAATCGGTTCATACTCAATGAAGTATTATCTGGCAAAGGTATGAAGGAGAACCTACAGAGACAGTGAGAAGCTATAAGGAATACCTTCCTAAGTATTTCCCACAGTCCATCCAAGTCCGCTAAACTTTCGTTGGCAGAAAGCAAAACCCTTGGTTTGAGGGAGAGGTCGCCAGTTCTAGATGGTGGGGAAGATTTGTAATGGAGAGTAATAGTTTTCAAAATTAACAACGAAATAGAAAGGAGAAAACTATGTTATTCATATACTATCCAAAGTGTTCTACCTGTATAAAAGCCAAGAAATGGCTTGATGAGAAGGGAGTAAAATACACTGAGCGTCATATTGTTGAGGAGAATCCATCATTTGATGAGCTTAAGGAGTGGTGGGAGAAAAGCGGTCTTCCTCTTAAGAAGTTCTTTAACACCAGTGGAATGCTTTTATAAGGAAAATGCAGTTAAAGGACAAACTTCCGGGATGAGTGAAGAGGAACAGCTTAAGCTTCTTTCTACAAACGGAATGCTTGTTAAGCGTCCTATCGTAGTAAAAGGAAAGACTGTGCTCGTAGGCTTTAAGGAAGCTGAATGGAGCGAGAAATTAGTTAAGTAAGTGTCTAAGATAGTTAGCAAGGTTTACCTATATCAAAAAGTTCGCTTTCGTATAGTTAAACTCTGCTAACTATTATACTTTATTAAAAGGATGAAATTATGTCAAAACACGAAGAAAAACCAATGTAATGAGAGTATTGGATAGCAAGAAGGTAAAAGTATACAAGCCACTGCTATATAGATACACCTACTACCAATGGTGAAGAGGTGGCTAAGATACTGGGACAAAATCCTGCTGATGATGTTAAAACTCTTGTAACCATATCCAAATCAGGGGACAAACTACGTCTTTGTCATCCCTGCAGCTAAGGAGCTTGACCTTAAAAAGGCTGCAAAGGCGGCAGGGAGAGAAAAGCATTGAAATGCTTAAATCAAAGGAACTTCTGCCTTTAACAGGCTATGTGCACGGAGGCTGTTCTCCTATAGTATGAAGAAGCCTTTTCAAAACCTTTTATAGATAAAAAGCGCAGCTGAGAGAGAGGTAATTATCTTTAGTGCAGGGAAGATAGGGTTATCAGGTAGAGCTTACGCTTCCTGAACTCGCCAAAGTTATAGACTATTCGCTTGAAGATTTAACTGCTTGACATAAACTTGCAGATAATATATTATTTTGAGATAAAACAAGAGAGGGTAATAAAAATGAAAATGAAGAACATAAGCCATCATGGAAGTTTTGTGTAGGAATTGGAATTGTTAATTTGATACTAGTATTTCTTGCAACAAAATTTTAGAATAGTATTTTAGTGAGGGTTTGCAATTTTTATTATAGCTGGTATCGTTGGCTCAGGCACATTTATCGTACAAGACTGGAAGGCAGGGGTTCAAGAGGTCAGCAATAGGCTGCTTGGTCGGACTGGTGCTAAATGGCATTTGACAGAGATATATGTATCAACTATTCTTTCTACTTTTGATTGCGCAGATAACACGTTTATTTGTAAAATAAAAACTATTGTTTTAATTAAAAAGCACAGAAACTGATTGTCTGCTAACTATTGACATAAAATGCGGGATTGTATACAATGATACGTGTATTACACTTTTAATACGCTGGTAAAAGTATGCTTTCCTGTGCAAGCCTGCTTGCAATTGAAGGTGTATTATATTTTGTATGCATGGAGGCTGCGGATTAAAATGGACAATATTGACAATTCTTATGAACTGGCTGATAGTCATTCTTTAAGGGCAGGGTTTTTGGAAGGCTCAGAGAGGACATCCTTCTTGGGAAGTACAAAGACAAGGAAGAACTTAAGGAAGTGGTTATAGGCAAGGAGTTAGGTGTGAGCAGAACTCCTGTCAGAGAGGCACTAAGACAGCTTGAACTTGAAGGCTTGGTTACAATTATACCCAATAAAGGGGCTTATGTGACAGGGATTTCGGATAAGGATATCAATGATATATTTATGATAAGGTCTTATCTTGAAGGACTTTGTGCTGCCTGGGCTTGTGAGAATATAACCGAGGAACAGCTTGAGGAAATGGAAGAATCTGTGTTTTTAGCTGAATTCCATGCAGAAAAAGAACATTTTGAGCAGGTAGTTGAATTAGACAATAAATTTCATAAAATACTCTATCATGCCTGTGGCAGCAGGGTTTTATCAAAGCTTTTTGGTTGACTATCATCACTATGCTCAAAAGGTAAGAAAGGTCAATCTTTCTGAAGAAAAGAGGGCTAAACATTCTATCCTGGAGCATAAGAGAATAGTTGAGCCATAAGGAATAAAAATGTAAAGGCTGCTGAAGAATATGCACACGACCATATAATGGAGTCGATTAAAAGGATGCATGATGCAGAGGCAGATGTATAATAAAGTAGAGGCTGTAAAGGAAGTGGATTTCTTTATAGCCTCTATTTGATTGAATTTTAGCTTGCATCGAATTTTTATGCTTTTGATACTTTATCATAAACTATTTGACAAGGTATAAAAATCATAAAATAATTACTAAAGATTATATCATTTATGTTTTGGAGGAATAGTATGGCAACAATTACAGAGATTGCTGATATGGTAGGAGTTTCAGTAGCAGTATCAAGAGTGCTAAACTATGATGAGAAAATTTCGGTAAGTGACGAGACTAGAGAAGCAATTTTTTGTGGGCAGCTGAGAAAAATTGGATATAGAGTCATATATCCTAAGATAGAAGATAGTTGCTCTGTTATATTTTACAGATAATGAAGATGAACTAGAAGATGTTTTTATCATAAAGTAAAAGAAGAAGTTCTAAGGCAAGCTAAAAATGAATATACATATGAGTGTGTTTGATTGCAAAGATGGAGAGATAAATTTACTCAAAAATTAAATGCATTTGTAGCAGTAGGATGGATTGACCGAATAAAATAAATGAATTATATGGATATTGTAAAAATGGCGTCTTTATAGGCACTTCCCCTGATGAGAAGTTGTTTGATGCGGTAAGACCTAATATGGATTCGTTTGTAACGCAGATTGTCGATTACTTTGTGTAAAAGTACCATAAGACTATAGGCTTTATAGGTGGGAGCGATAGGAATATTGATACAGGAAAACCTTCAATGGATATCAGAGAATGGTCTTTCAGACAAAGTGCATCGTATTACAAATGTTTGAATGAAGAATATACTGATTTCAGATAAGTTTACTGTGGATTCAGGTTATAGACTAGGAAAATTATTAAAAATTAAAAAGTATTACCTTCAGCTATCTGCATAGCCAGTGATACACTGGCTGTAGGGGTTTTGCAGGCACTTAATGAGAAGGGAGAAGGTGCCTGAACAAATTGCTTTGTTTAGTATCAATGATGTAGACATTGCAAAATATTTATCTCCTCCGCTAACGACAATACATATGTTGATATTAATTGTATTTGTGAGACTGCTTTGGATTTATTAAGAAATAGGGTTCTAGGTGGGAGTAAAGTCACAAAGTCTGTATTTGTAAACGGAACCCCCTGTTTTTCGTAAAAGCTGTTAAAGCTAAGAGATGTCATATAGGATGGCATCTTTTTGTATTAATGTAAAAGTGATTTTTGTTGTTAGAAAAATGCTAAAAATAATCATTGACATATATAATTAATAGTGATATATTACTAATAAATAATTTACCTAATAAAAGTAATTTATTAATCATATACTTAATAAAGGAGTGAGTATGAATTTTATTAAAGTGTAGAGTGTCGATGATTAAAGACTTGGAAAAGCATGAGCATCATACAGATTAAACGGAAAAGAAGAAGACTTATTTAAACTTCTGAAGCAGTGTGGGATTAATATGGTGCGAATACGAATATGGGCAGATCCATATGATGAGAGTGGCAATTTACGGAGGTGGTGGAAATGATCTTCAAACCATTATAGAAATCGCAAAAAGAGTCGTAAAAACGGATGGAATTTTTGCTGGATTTTCATTATAGTGATTTTTAAGTGATCCGGAAAGCAGGTAAAACCTAAAGATGGGAGAATTTAAGTGGCATAGCTCTTGAAACTGCGGTATATTTGCATACTGTAAATACATTAAAGGCATTAAGAAATGAACAACTTGTTCCTAAGATGGCAGGTAGGAAATGAGATTACAAATGGTTTGTTAGCACTTGATGGACATAAAATCAAACAGATACAATGGTACTTCTCATAAAGTCAGGTATTAGAGGTAAAGTTGAAGAATGTCCCGCTGCTAAAAATTGTTCTTCATTTAGATTTTTGGTACAGATAATAAATTGTATAGAAAGTGGTTTGACAGCATAAGAAAATATGAGGTTGACTTTTGATGTTATAGGCTTGTCGTATTATCCACACTGGAATGGCTGTGGACCAAGTCTTCTAACTGAGAATATGAATGATATTAGTGAAAGATATGACAAAGATGTACTTATAGCTGAGACATCGATTGATATACGACTGAGACTTTTTGGGTGTAAGGGCACGGTGTATAATAAAGAACTTGAGAAACTTAACGGATATCCAGCAACTCAAAATACCAGGAAGACTTTCTAAGAGAACTTTTCAAGACTGTTAGAAATGTGAAAGATGGAAGAGGAATCGGTGTTTTTTATTGGGAACCTGCTTACGTTGCTAATTAATGATTGCACGTGGGCAAGTAATAGTGGATGCAAATATATGAACGAAAAGGAAGAACCTGGTAACGCAAATGGCTAATATGGCATTATTTGATGATAAAGGAAATGCTAATAGTGCTTTATTAAATATACACACAATGTAAAGGGGATAAGGTTATGAAAAAAAGAATAATAATTTCAGCAATGTCGTTAATGATTGCAGTTGGAAGTCTTGTAGGCTGTAATAGCTCTAAAAAAGAAGATGCTAAGCTACGATTTGGACCAATATGGAGGTAGAGGCAAAACAATTCAAAAATATGCAAATGAATGGGGAAGTAAAATGGATATAAGGTAGAGGTTACCATCAGTCCCTTCAGTACAACAGTTTGCTCAAGCAGTGAAAAGTAAAGATGGACCTGACGCAGTAGTAGGAATTCCAAATGATCAGCTTGCTGATTATGTTAATGCGGATTTAGCAGATGAAGTATCAAACGATTTATTTAAAGAGAGTGATTTTTCAGAAGCAGCAGTAAAAAGCCAGCTATGTTGCCGAAAAATATGCACTTCCACTTTCAGTAGAAACAACAGCCTTATTTTTTATAATACTGATTTAGTATCTAAGGTTCCATCTACTTGGGAGAATCTCGTAGAACAAGCCAGCAAAAAAGGTGGTGTGCAGTTTGACGCTACCAGTATCTACTACGATTTAGGATTTGTGAGGGCTCATGGAGGATACATTTTAATTATAAAGATGGAGCGTATGATGTTTCTGATATTGGCTTAGCAAAATGATGGAGCAATAAAGGCGTATGAGTTTATAAATGATCTTAAGAATAAATATAATCTTGTAAGTGGAGATATAACTGCAGATATTGCAAGAAGTAATTTCCAGAATGGTAAATGTGCTTATTATATAGGTGGACCTTGGGATATAGATGGATCCAAATCAGCTGGAACACATTTTGCTATTTCTGAAATGCCTACATTTAATGGAAAAACCTTTGTAACGCCGGTAGGAACTCAAGCAAGTTTTGTTAGTAAAGTCAGCAAAAATAAAGAGAAAGCTTGGGAGTTTATCAAATATTTAGTTGATAATGGCGCTGCAGAAATGTATGCTGTGGGAAATAGAATACCAGCAAAAATATCTGAACAGGGAATAGACAAGATTAAAGAAGATAAATTCGCTAAGATATTTGCGACGCAGATTAACAATGGAGAACCCTATGCCTCACAGTATCAGAAATGGGACAGCTGGGAAAATCCATACAAATAATATAAGGTCAATGTGGTCAGAGAACAGACTGCTTCTCAAGCAGCAAATAATATTGTTAAACAGCTTAAAGAAGCTATTGAATTGATGAATTCAGGAAAGTAGTGGGATTATGGGCAAAAAAAGAAATGGCACGGCATATGCGTACCTTACACCGGCGTTAGTTTCTATATTTTTGGTGACTTTTCTGCCAATAGTATATACGGTAATTTTATCATTTACAAATTACAATATGTATCACCCTAGATAATTTTAGTATTATAGGGGTACAAAATTATATTACGGTACTTACAGGAAGTATACGAGATGTGTTCTTTCCTGTTTTAGGGTGGACGGTGTGTTTTGCTTTGATAAGTACGGCAGGTGCATATGCTGTTGGCTTATTTCTTGCAGTTTTACTTAACAATCCCAATATGAAAGAAGTAAAAATTTATAGGGTAATACTTATCATTCCTTGGGCATTACTGTCTACAATTGCATATTAGCTTGGCAAGGATTGCTAAACGAACAATATGGTGGAATTAACAACTTGTTGCATATGTTGGGGGTATCATATAATATTCCTTGGCTTACAAGTCCGTTTTGGGCAAGAGTAGGAATAATTATCGTCAATGTATGGCTGGGATTTCCATATATGATGAATGTATGCCTTGGCGGATTGCAGGCTATTTCTAAAGAATATTATGAGGCGGCAAGAGTTGATGGGGCTTCGAAAATACAATGCTTTAAGAGTATTACCCTCGCCATTGGTAACAAAATTATCGATTCCGCTGGTTATTTCTCGTTTGCTGCAAACTTAATAATTTTTGGTAATATCTATATGATTACACGTGGAGGACCCGCAAGGTTTGATAATCAGTTTGCAGGATATACAGACATATTAGCGAGTACGACTTACAAAATGACGACCTGGTCTAACAGATATGAGCTCTCAGCTACGTTTAGTGTGCTGATATTTATAATAATAGGGAGCTTTACGCTGATAAATATGCGTTTGTCAGGATCTTTTAAGGAGAATGATTAAATGATGTAGTAAAGGTAAAATAAAAACTCTTGAAATGAAGAGATTATGGGGAAGTAGAATAGCGATTTGGATTGCAATTGCAGCGAGCTTATTTCGGAAGTGTGGATAGTTTATGTCATCTCTTTCGGCAGGAGATAGTTTTTTTCATCATCACTGTTTCCTCAAAAATAAGCTTAGAGCATTATGTTATCTTATTTAGAGATACGGAGCTTTACCATATGGATGCTTAACTCTTTGAAATTTTGTTTTATTGTTGCAATCATTCAACTTATTTTGACAGCACTTGCTGCTTATGCATTCTCGAGGATAAGATTTACGGGAGAAAAATATGGATTAATGACGTTGTTGGTACTACAGGTATTCCCTAACAGCATGGCTGTTGCTGGGTATTATATTCTTATTTATAAATTTAAGTTAGTTGATAGTGGAGTAGCTCTTATCTTTGTATTGTCAGGAGGAAGTGATATAATATTTGGTTGCTCAAATCCTACATAGATGGACTTCCAAAGGAACTTGATGAAGCTGCTATGGTGGATGGAGCAACGCACTTGAAGTGTTTTTACAAAATAATTATTCCACTAGCAAGACCCTCAGATGGCGGTAATATTTTTGTTCTCTTTTATTGCTACCTATAGTGAATATGTTATAATCTCGATACAAACGCCTGAAATATGACCTAGCCTTGGGATTGCAGACGTTTATAAGTGATCAGTTTGCAGCGCACTGGACATTATTTTTCAGCTGCAGCAGTTATTTCGTCCATTCCGATACTTATACTATTTATGTTTCTTCAAAGATTCATTCAGAGTGGATTGGTTGCAGGTGGTGTAAAGGGTTGTTATCTTAAATGCATTGATATTAAGGAGAAAAATTATGGAAAAGAAAAAGAACTTGTCAGTACTTTATGATTGCAGTTTTATTATTAACTATCAGTTTAGGAAAGCTTAGTTTAGTTTCTGTATTAGCTTATGACGATAGACAGTATACAAAAGATTTTATTAGAGGAGTTGATGTTTCTGCACTAAAAATGCTTGAAGATTTAGGTGCTCATTATTATCAGAACTGATGAAAAAGCAGATGCATTAAGAATATTAAAAATAATGGCGCAAATTATGTAAGACTCGAAGTTGTATGAACTTTATGATGAAAAAGGCAATGCATATGGCGGAGGTACCAATGACTATAAGACTACATTGAGCCTTGCTAAAAGAGCTAGCACTTGGAATGAAAATTTAATTGATTTTCATTTAAGTGATTTTTGGGCAGATCCAGCTAACCAGATTAAACCAAAAGAATGGGAAAAACTATCGTATATTGAAACTCAAAATGTTCTATACTTATATTTTAAAAAAATACGTTGAATAAGTTTGTAGAAGACGTGCATAACCTGATATGGTTCAGATAGGAAACGAGATTTCATCTGGTATCTCTTTCGATGATTATGGCAAAATCGGAACAAATGATGACTTTTTCGGGATTAGCAGGACTACTAGAGTCAGCAATAGAGGAGTTCGTGTTTCAAATGCATCTAATACTAAGATAATGCTTCATCTTGATCAGGAGGAAGGAATCAATTATACAGATGGTTTTGAAGGGTTGCTCAAAGCCTCCAAATCTAGATTTTGATGTTATTGGATTATCATATTATCCTATGTGGTGAGTGGGATCATGGAAGGTTTACAATACAACTTAAACTATCTTGCATCAACATATGGCAAGGAGGTGTGTGTGGTTGAAACTGCGTATGCTTGGACAACTGATGATGGTGATGGCTCAGGCAATGTGTTTATTAAAGGAGATGAGAAAGTAGGGGGATATCCTGCACAGTTGAAGGACAAAGCAAATCGATTAATGATTTGAAAGAAATAATATTAAATGTACCTAATCATAAAGGTATAGGTTTTTACTGGGAAACCTGAATGGGTTCCCGTTAAGAATGGAAACGTATGCAACTTCAGCTGGTGTAAAATATAAAATGATAGCAGTCAGCAATACACGGATAATATGACATTATTTGATTTTTATTGGCAACGCTCTTGATTCCATTAAAGCAATGAACAGACCTAATGATAATTTAATTTCTAACATGAGTTTTGAGCAGGATGGAGTAACAAACTTCCTAAGAACTGGAAAGTATGGATCGAAAATAATAAAGAGTTTTAATACTGTTAAGACAGAATATGGTAAAGCATATGATGGAAATTATAAACTAACTTTTTGGAATGATAAGAACTACTCCTGTTCAGTATATAAAAATATACCAATATACCAAATGGAACATATAAGTTTTCATATGGGCAATGACAAATGGAAAGCAGGATGTTATAAGGTTATATGCAAAAGAATTATGGTGGAACTGAATTAAATACAAGTATTAAAACAAGTGATGTTAATTGGAAATGTTTAGTATCGATGAAACAGTAACAAATAACACACTTGAGGTAGGTACTTTATTCTGAGCTAAAGCCAATGATTGCGTAACTTGATATTGCTTTTAAGAAAAATAAAATAGAGACGTTATAAGTTTATGAAATATGATGTATAATGGAGGCAGTAATGGATACGGTGCGATGTAACAGAAGTACTTTCTATGGTGGGGATTATAACCGATAATTACCTGAGCATATATGGGAAGAAGATATGTTTATTTAAGAATGCTAATATCAACATAGTTACCTTAAATGTATTTAGCTGGGCATCATTGCAAACCATCGGAAAATGAATATGATTTTTCTAGATTAGACAGGATAATGCAGTTTGTTAAAGAAAATGGACTTAAAGTATGATGGTAACTTCAACAGGTGCACATCCTGCCTGATGGCAAAAAGACATCCGGATATTTTAAGGACTGATGCAAATGGTATAAAACGGAAATTTGGCGGAAGACATAATTCCTGTCCCAATAGCCCAACATACAGAAAAATATGCTCTATGCTGGCAAGAGAATTGTCCAAGTGTTATAAGAATTATGATAACATTGTTGGGTGGCATATTTCTAATGAATTTGGTGGTGAGTGTTACTGTGAAAATTGTGAGATGGCTTTAGAAAATGGCTTAAAGAAAATATAAGAATATTGAGACAGTAAACCAATGCTATAATACTGCCTTTGGGGGCATACATTTTATGATTTTGATGAAATTGTGTTACCTAATTATCTTAGTGAAACATTTTTGGAAATGAACAGACAATGTTTCAAGGTATTTCTTGGATTATAGGCGGTTTATGTCAGACAGCATGCTTTTGAGTGTTTCAAACTTGAATATGATAGCATAAAGATGGAGATACCTGATGCAAGAATTACAACAAATTTTATGTGGTTCTACAAAAGGTCTGGATTATCAAAAATGGGCAAAAGACTTGGACTTTGTTTTCGGGATTGTTATCCTTTCCAGAAGATAAAATTCTACAGTTGCACTTAAGTATGACCCAATGAGAGGACTTAAAACCAAAAATTTTTCGTTCTTATGAGCAAACCTGCAAGTGTGACAAATTGGCAGCCTGTAAACAAAAAATTAAAAAGCCTGAGAAATGAGGCTGTTAAGTTATTTGGCTATGGCTCATGGAGCAGATGCTATACAGTTTTCAACTTAGAAGAAGTATAGGCGCTAGAAAAATTTTCATGGTGCAGTGATAGATCACGCAGGTCGAGATGATACCAGAGTGTATAGAGAAGTAAAGTCGTTAGGTAATGAAATCAACAAAGTTAAGTGACATACTGGATGCAACGACACCTTCAGAGGTAGCTATCGTATTTGATTGGGATAACTGGTGGTCAGTAGAATATTCATCAGACCGAGCATATACTTAAAATATCTGGATTCCGTTAAGGACTATTATTCGGCATTATACAAGAAAAATATTCCAATAGATATAATAGGAGTTAATGATGATTTAAGCAGGTACAAGTTGGTAATAGCTCCACTGCTTTATATGATTAAGGATGATTTTGATGAAAGACTTAGACGTTATGTGAGTGGTGGCGGGACATTCATAACGACGTACTTTAGCGGACTGGTTAATGATTGTGATTTGGTAACCGGAGCATATCCGGGGAAAAATCAAAGGATATTCTGGATATGGGATGAGGAACAGGATGCGCTTTTGAAAATGAGAAAAATAGTTTCATCTTCAATGGTAAACGATATCCTGCTGGTATTATTTGTGATATCATGCATACGGAAGGCGCAAAGGCTTTAAGCTGTTATGAAAGTGATTTTTATAAAGATACACCTGTTATAACTGAGAATATTTTTGGCAGGGGAAGGGCTTATTATGTTGGGAGCCGCTCAGATGAGGAATTTTACAGTGACTTCCTAAGCTATGTGTGTAGCGAACAGGTGTAGAACCGGTTATTCACACCCCAAATGGAGTAGAGGCTCAGTATTAAGGGTGAAATGATAAAGGAAAATTTTGTTTTTAATAAATCATTCATCTGGAGAATAGAGAGGTGGTAATGCCTTTGATGCCTTTGACTTGTTAAATGAAGTTGATGTAAAAAGAAGGTGCACAGTATTGTTGGTTGATAAAGATGTAAAAGTTCATAGATATTAGCAAAATACAATGTTAGTTTCTTTTATGCAATTACACATAGCAAGAAGATTAATAATGATAGATGAATTCAAGGTAGACCTGTTAGTAAGTATAACCACATATCTCACCTTGAAAAAGTATATCATTTTTATTTTATATCGCTGTACCAATTACCACAGTAACCGGATTGTAATAATTAGCCCCTATGCTTTCCCGCCACTGTCTCTTATTATCTCGGTGATGATAGAACTCCAGATTAATTATTTCTATAAACCTTATCTTGTATACAATGAATAAGATAATTAAATGCAGGGTAGTGCCCACATAAGCAAGAATCAGAGTATTTGACATTGAGCCCATCATGTCTTTCCCTATGTTCATACCGGATATTATCATATTTTTCCCGGTAATATTTTTATCTAGCGTACTTATCTCATAAAGGGCTGAGGCTATAGAAATGGCGACATCCATGATGGCTCCTATAGCACCTATGAGAATTGTACCAAAGAGTATTCCTTATAATCAAGATTCCTAAACTGCGGTATGTAGGCGAGGCTTATGGAGCTGTCGTCTGCAAGCCCTGTAAGATGGGCAAAGTTCCCAAAGACGAAGGCTAAAATGCCTGAAATTATTACGCCCAAAGAAGTGCCGATTATGGCGACCAGAGTCTTGATATTCCGCCCACTTATGATAACAAGGGTTATTATAACTACGGGTATGGAAATTCCAAGCGAAGCAAGGATGGGGTTTACACCCTTTATTATAAGCGGTATATAGCCAAAGAATATCATAGCTACAGCTATAACCAGAGAAATGAGGGTCTTAAGTCCGTTAAAGCCGCCTATGATTAAAAGCAGAGCTACAAAAAGACCCACTATAAGGTAAACCTGTGTATCCCTCACCTTTTCCTGTATTTTTACTGTTTCTATCTGTCCATTTTCTTCTGTAGCCCTTACAAGCAGCTTGTCCTCTACCTTGAATATGTAGTAGCCTGGCATTATTCTCTCAATGGTATGGCGTATGGTAAGGGTTTCACCCTTATGGCTTCCATCAAGTATTTCTATCTTTAAATGCTGATATCTGATGTCCGCCTCCAGTGATACATTTCGTTTTTCGTTCGTGTCATCATACTCAATCTCAAGTACTTTCGCCTTGAATATGATGTAGTCAGTATCCTCCATTGCCTCTGAATAATGCCGTTTCATGTCCTTGTCAGATGAAAACTCATCAGAGTAAGCCTTAGTAAATGCCACTAATATAAAAGCTAAATTCATTAAAAATATAGTTATTGCTATGTTGCAAAAACTTTTTCATACAAAAACTCCATTAATTTATTAATGATGAGGGTGTCAAAAGTATTGACACCAATTGATACAGGATTGCTACAGAGTGTTAGGCAGAGTAATTGCAAAAATATTATAATCCGTCACTTTTTGCAAGAATGTATTATCTTGAAGTAAGACAAGACTATATTCTTATATACCTAATGCATGATCATAAGATATCAAAATAAAGCAGAAAAACTCAAGTGCTAAGTAGAAGCTTTTGTATATTTTACATATAAGAATTATTTTTAAAAATAAAAATGTCATAAAAAGGATGATAGTGTATTGAATATATCAGGAAATATATGTAGAATTTAACTAAAGTGATTATCTGCGGACAACAGCAGATGATTCGTAAGTGAATACTATCGATATCAGATTGACGATGGCTGCTATAAAGGGCCGACACTATGACAGTATGACAACTCGGGGTGTGGATGGTATTAGAACAATTTATTTTAAGGAGGGTGTACAATGAGAAATGAAGAAACTGCTGTCACTGGCACTTGTAGGAGCCTCTAGTCTGTACAGGCACTGCTGTTGCAATTGCTGCAAATGCATCTAAGCAAGAGATGAAGCTTAGAGAGGCTAACCTTTTTACTGATGCAGTAAAGGGAAGCGAAGAGGGATTTATCTCAAAGGGTGAAGCTGTTGTGCTTGTGTTAAATGCACTTGGCTACAAAGAGGAGGCAATACAAAAGGAAGAGTATGTTAAGCTCAATCCTTTTAGCGATGCATCTGCAGCTTATAAGGGGTATCTAGTACTTACGATAGACTTGGGGCTTGTGCAAAAGGCAGACAGCTTTAATGAAAATGAGACCGCTAAGGAAGATTATCTTCTAGGCCTTGTACTTAGGGCATTAAACTATCAGGATGCCTTTACTGATACAGAAAATCTGGCTGTTAAGCAGGGCCTCATTGATGAAAGTGATTACATTGAGGATGACGTAACAAGGGAAGAGGCTGCAGAGATTATCTTAAACAGTCTAAATGCTGAACTGGGTGATGGAACCAAGACCAAATTGGTGAATACTGTAAGAGCCGGCATCCTTTCAGAAGATAAGCTTGCTACACTTGGAGTAAAGGCTGCATTAAAGGATAAGGAAGACGTTCACATCATTTATTTCAACGACTTCCATGGCAATATTACAGAGGAAATTACAGGTAAGAAGCGTAATATGGGTATGGCTAAGATGGTAGGCTATGTAAATGAGTTTAAGCCTACACATCCTAATACAATAGTGCTTTCCGGTGGTGATAACTATCAGGGTACTGCTGATTCTAACCTCAACCTTTGGCAAGCCTGTAACTGCTATGATGAAGGGTATGAATACCTTAGCCTCCGCAGTAGGAAACCACGAGTTTGATCAGATACGAGAAAATTAAGGGCTGGGCAAAAGGACGGAAGCTGGAAGTATCTTGCATCCAATATATATGACAGAAAGACAAACAAGCCGGTATCTTGGGCAAGTCCTATATGATAATTAAAAAATCAGGGATAAAGATTGGTATAATAGGACTTGCACATCCTGATACACCTTCCTTGCCAAGGCTGAGTATGTTGAGAACTTTGAATTTAGAGACCCCTGTTAAGTCAGCCAATGAGTGGGTGAAATACCTCAAGTCGAGAAAGGCAAAAGAGGGCAAGCCTGATGTTATCATTGCTCTACGCACATTGACTCAGACCAGAACTTTGAGACAAAGGAAAATTACAGGTAATGCCACCGCTTGCTAATGAGGTAAAGGGGCTTAATCTTGTGCTTTCTGCACATTCTCACAGAAGTGTAAACGGCAAGGTGGAATAATGTACCTATACTTCAGGCATACTGCTATGGACGTGCAGTCGGGCATGTAACCTTAGATGTAGACAAGAAGGTTATATCAAAGAAGGTAAAAGTGAGCGTTAAGGCTAAGAATGATAAGAAAAAGGCAGCTAAGAAGTTTAAATACAAGGTCGTGAAAAAGACAAACTTACAAGGTTAAAGACATCGCTACAGAGCTTTTATGATGCAAGCATTATAAAGGATAAGATAATCAAGTCTGCTAAGGCTGATGAGTTCTATACCAAGCTTCAGGCTGAGATAGCGGATAAGAAGAATAAGGTATTAGGAGAGGCAACAGAGGCATTTACGCATAACAGAAGCGACAAAGGAAGCGTAACTCTGCTTGGAAGATGGGCTTGCGAGGTTATGGCAGAGGAGGCTAAGGCTGAGATTGCTATACAGAATGGCGGTGGCTTAAGACGTACCCTTGAAAAGGGCAAGATTACCATGGGTGATTTATACGAGATTATGCCATTTGACAACTATCTTACATCCATGGACTTAAAGGGAAAGGACATAAAGAAGGCTATTGACCACGGTATAGATATGCCTAGCACAACAGATGGTGCTTTTTAGCGGTCTTATGAAGTTGAATATGATGGAACCAAGCCTTTATGGAAGCAAGATAACCAAGATTACCCTGTCAGACGGCACTCCGCTTGAGGATGAGAAGACCTACAGAGTTGTAACCAATGACTTTGTATTTGGCGGTGGAGACGGTTATGACTTCAGCGGTGCAACCAATGTAAGCATGACTATCCCAATAAGGGATGTACTTGTGTCTCGCAATAGAGAAGGCTAAAGACCATTACGCCCAAGAAGGTGAGACTATATGCGGATATATCCAAACAAACTGCACAAAGTTTTACTAAGATATAGGTGTTAAAGAGTAATGTAACCGCCTGCAAAACCGTGTCAAACAGGGTGATTTATACTTTGAAACTTATATCCCAAAATTATATTTCAGAGGAGTGGCTAAAGCTGCTCCTATACGAGCCACTACAGCATAAGTTCTGTAGCGGCTTTTCCCACTGCAACTATACCTGATTTTAAAACATAATTCGTCCCTACATTAAAAATAATTTGTAAAAATTTATATAAAACACTTGACAAGTTATTTAGTAGTGCTATTATCTTTATCAGATATAAGAAACAAGTTGAAAAAGATGAGCTTATATCGAAGAGTTGTTAGACAGGAGATGATGATTTGAAAAGATGTGTATAGTCTGGTGCTTATGGATGAGTGTGGTTGAGGCTATATGACAGGCTGGCTTATGAGAGAAATACCAACCGCTCCAATCTTATTAACCAGATACTTGCAGAGAATGTTAATTACATTACTCCCGAGATGAGGATGAAGGATATATCACTCAGCTTGAAGGCATACTTTCGGAGAGTTGTTATCAGATACTTGATAGGTCATCTGATTCTATGTTTGCCTTAAGAAGCCCTATAAGATATAAGTACCGTCCTATGATAAATTATACTATAGAGCTTTTCAGGGAACCAAAGGAGATAGTTGGAAGGCTTAAAGTTTCGTTTAGAACAAGCAGCAGGAATTTTACAGATGCTGTGGAGAACTTCTTCACCAGATGGATAGATATGGAGAACAGATACCTGCACGAGCTTCACCTCTGAGGGAGTTCCGTCTGACTTTGACAATGCAAAGTATATGAGAGGCTTTCTTTAAAGTATCAGATGAAAAATGAGCTTAGTGAAAATGAAATAGCGGCTGCAATAGGAGAGTACATCAAGGTGCTTGACAAATGCATCAAGTTTTATTTTGAACACATAAGCGATGAAGAATTAATAGAAAAAATGATTCATGCTTCTTATGAGGATTACCTTAAAAGCGGCGTGAATATAGTATAAAGGAGGCAATATGAACACATCAAAACTTACGGCTAAATCCGTGGAGGTCTTGAAGCTGCCAGAACCCTGGCGAAGGATAACTCATAATCCTACATAGAAGAGTCGCACGTTTTACTTGCCCTGCTCACAGGAGAGTCAGGGCTTATAGGTGAGCTTATAACCAAGATGGGCAAGTCTCTACCTAATCTTGAAGCAGAAACAAGACATATAATTGATACATTACCTAAGGTTGCAGGTGATGGGCGTAGAAATATATTTTCCAATGAGACAAATGCTGCCCTTAATGAAGCTGAGGCACAGGCAATCAAGATGAAGGATGAATACACATCCGTAGAGCACATTATGATTGGTCTCCTTAGAAAGCCTGACAGCAAGTTGAGGAGTTATTTAAGACGTTTAATATTACAGAGAAGGAGTTTTATAGCACTTATGGATGTCACGCGGCAATCGAGAGAGTTACAAACCAGAACCCTGAGGACACATACAATGTTCTTGAAAAATACGGGCAGGATCTGGTAGAACTGCTAGAAATAATAAACTTGACCCTGTTATAGGCAGGGATGATGAGATAAGAAATGTGATTCAGATTCTCTCAAGAAAGAGAAAGAATAACCCTGTGCTTATAGGTGAGCCTGGTGTTGGTAAGACTGCTATAGCAGAAGGACTTGCACTTAGAATAGTAAAGGGTGATGTTCCAGGGACTTAAGGACAGGAAGATATTTTTCCTTGACTTGGGAGTGCTCTTGTGGCTGGTGCAAAAGTACAGGGCGAGTTCGAAGAGAGCTCAAGGCTAGTACTTAACGAGACAAAGAAGTCAGAAGGCGAGATTATCTTATTCATAGATGAGCTTCACACCATAGTTGGTGCCGGCAAGACAGACGGAGCTATGGATGCGGGCAACCTCTTAAAACCAATGCTTGCAAGAGGTGAGCTGCATTGTATAGGTGCTACAACCCTTGATGAGTACAGAGAATACATCGAAAAGGATGCAGCCCTTGAGAGAAGATTCCAGCCTGTAATAGTAGATGAGCCTACAGTTGCAGATACATCTCTATACTCAAGAGGACTTAAGGAGAGATACGAGGCTTTTCCACTTGAGTGTTAAGATTCAGGATGCTGCCCTAATAGCCGCAGCTACCCTTTCACATAGATATATCTCAGACAGGTTCCTTCCTGACAAGGCTATAGACCTGTAGATGAGACCTGTGCACTTATCAGGACTGAGATGGATTCTATGCCTGCTGAGATGGATGACATATCAAGAAAAATAATGCAGCTTGAGATAGAAGAGGCTGCCCTTAAGAAAGAAGATGACAAGCTTAGTCAGGCTCATCTTGAGGATATCAGAAAAGAACTCGCAGACCTTCGTGAGAAGTTTAACGAAATGAAGGCAAAGTGGAGAATGAAAAGAATGCCATAGAGAAGGTTCAGAAGCTTTCGTGAGGAAATCGAAGAGGTAAATGCCTCATTGAAAAGGCAGAGAGAGAGTACGACTCAACAAGGCAGCAGAGCTCATACGGACGCCTTCCTAACCTTAAGGCAGAGCTTGAAAAGCAGGAGAAACTTGTTGAGGAGAGCAGTAATTCTTCAAACAGCCTTCTGCGTGACCATGTTGGTGGAGGAAGAGATATCAAGGATAGTAGGACGTTGGACAGGTATCCCTATCACGAGGCTTATGCAGGTGAGAGAGAGAAGCTCAATATGGAGGGCATCCTTCACGAGAGAGTTATCGGGCAGGACGAGGCTGTAACCAAGGTATCAGAGGCAATACTTCGTTCCAGGGCTGCGTATCAAGGATCCTGACAGTCGTGTTGGCTCTTTTCCTCTCTTAGGACCTACAGGTGTTGGTAAGACAGAGCTGGCAAAGGCACTTGCACAGTCACTTTTTGATGATGAGAAGAACCTTGTAAGAATAGATATGAGTGAATACATGGAGAAATACTCCGTGAGCAGGTTGATTGAGCGCCCGGGATATAAAGTTGGCTACGAAGAGGGTGGACAGCTTACTGAAGCAGTCGAAGAAAGCCTCTATTCAGTAGTGCTTTTTGATGAGATAGAAAAGGCCTCATCCTGACGTATTCAATGTACTTTTACAGGTACTTGATGACTACCGTGTGACCGACCTCACAGGAAGGACAGTTGACTTTAAGAACACAATCATTATCCTTACGTCAAACCTCGGCTCTATGCAGATACTTGACGGAATACAGGAGAATGGTGAAATCTCAAAAAGAAGCCATCGACAGGTAAATGACCTTCTTAAAAAGCAAGTTTTAGTACTGAGTTCCTTAACAGACTTGACGAGATTGTATTCTACAAGCCTTTTACAGAAGGAAAATATAGGCAAGATAGTTGACCTATGCTTAAGGACTTGAAGTACAGACTTAGCGTGAAAGAATCTTAGTCTTGAAGTAAGCGAAGCAGCCAAGGATTATATCATTGAAAAGGGTTATGATCCTACTCACGGTGCAAGACCTCTTAAGAGACTTATCCAGTCAGAGGTTGAGACCTTGATTGCTAAAGAGATAATTAGCATGACATTCCTGCGGAAAGCGTACTTAAGGTGGACGCAGTAGACGGTAAACTTACAGTTAGTGAATAATGAAAAATTAAACTAGTAAAAGTGGCTCCTATGTTGGATATCAGTTCGCATGGGGAGCCGCTTCATTTTAAAAATTAAAGGACTGGTATGGTTAAAAACTGTTTAATCTCTATGTCTCACACCATCAAAATGTATCCTTGCCCTTATATAATCATCTATCATTTTAATATCTCTATCTCGGATTCGTCTGTTACAACGAGATTCAGAGAAGCTGCCATATTGTTAATCATAGAATTAGTAGCTATCCCTCGATATACTTTTTAATATATTTCTTTTCTATTGAAGTCATCCTCATCAAGAAAACTCCATAAAAGAGTCTCAGCCTCTTTTTGAATCGTCATCTGTATAGGTATTTGAAGTATTAGCTGATTCTGCCTTAGATGATACCAATGCCCCGCCTAAAACGGTAGAAGCTTGAGGACTTGCTTCGGCAGTGGCTGTACGAAGGACAGTGCCTTTGCGCCTGAGTATTTACTAAAGCTACCTTGGTAAACCTATACCTTTCCTTTGCCTGGGGATATTTTTCATGGTCTACCCTGCTTAAGAACATAGAAAGCGGTCTTGCGTATATACCGAAGTCACCGTACAGTGCCTGATAGATAACCAGCTCCTCCCCTGTTTCGCTAGTGTGTTGCTATATTTAATATCTGATAAAAATGTCCTTAAAATGCCTATATACTCAAAAAGGCTTAGGTATAAATCTGTAGTATTATCCATTACAATGCTCCTTTATAATCATAGATTGATGCAGGTATTATAAGCATCCTACTATCTATAATACCCTGTATACTGTAGGGTTTATGCTAATACCTTAAAATTGTACTCATGCTCGTCAAGGTAAGTCCAGCACTTAAGTGAAATGCACACAAATTGGTGCTTAACCGTTATTTATAATATAACAAATAATTATGAAATTATATACATACTAAATGTTTACACAGGCTTGACAGTTGTCTTTGTGTTAGCATATAATAATGCAGCATTGTTTTTGCTACAAGGCAATCATTAATTGCCTTTGTTTTTGCAAATATAGGAGGAATTAGACAATGAAAAGAGAAAAAGCTTTAAGCGCACTTCTTGTCGGTGTTATGGCGGTAACACTTTCACAGCTTGTGGCGGTAACTCTGCTTCAACTGCAGAAGCATAAGCGCTGCATCAGGAAGCACAGCAAGTGTTGCATCAGGAAGCACAAGCGCTGCATCAGGAAGCACATCATCTGCTACAGAGACACCTGTAGATGGAGGACAGCTTATAATCGGTGACCAGACACAGCAATGGTGATATTTATCCATACTGGACAAATAACATTTCAGATTATAATGTTTACGTTTACTTTTCGGTTATGACACTATCGTTGTAGATAAGAATGGTAAGTTCGTAGTAGATCCACAGGTAGTTAAAGAAAAGACCGATAAGAAGAATGATGATGGTACTACTAACTACATATAAGCTTCAGGAAGACCTTATGGGAGCAATGGTGAAAGCATCACTGCAAAGGATTATGTATTAGATATCTTTTTCTTCTCTTCACCACAGCTTGTAGAAATGGGAGCTTCAGACAATACCGAAGGCTCTAAGTTAGTTGGCTTTGCGGATTATAATGCAGGTAAGACCAAGGTATTTAAGGGTGTTAGACTCTTAGGAGATTATGAATTCTCAGTAACCATCAATAAAGAATACCTTCCAAACCATTATCAGGATGCCCTTGCAGCTGCAAGTGCCGGTTATATGAAGGGATGGCTTCCTGGATATGATATAAAGGATGACGGTAAGGGCGCCACTTTACAAAGGACTTAGATGCTAAGAAGCTTTAAGCTAGGTTAATGCATACCGTATGGATTTGAAAGTTTATTCAGGTCCTTACATGAAGGAAAAATATGATGAGACTTCTAATACCTACACACTTGTAAAGAATCCTAACTACAAGGGTAACTATGAAGGACAGAAGCCACACATCGACACAATTATCTATAAGTTCGTTCAGCCTGAGACTCAGATGGATGAGCTTAATACAGGAAGTGTTGACATCCTTGTAAAAATGGGTGAGGCAAACGAGATTAACTCAGGTATGGATCTTGTAGACAAGGGAACTCACGGTTATGTAGATTATCCACGTAACGGATACTGGAAGAAATCTTATTCGTATGCGATAGAGTACCTACACAGTAGTGCAGAGGTTCGTCGCAGTTGCTTATCTTCTTGATAGAAATGAATTTGCTAAGACATTTACGGGCGGACACGGCAGCGTAGTTAACGGCTACTTTGGTACAGCTCAGTGGATGGTTGAGGAAAGAGAAGATGAGATAGGTAAGCTTAACCAGTACAGTTTCTCAGTAGATAAGGCTATCGCAGAGCTTGAAAAGGCAGGATTTACACTCGGTAAGGACGGAAAGCCATATAAGAGCGGACTTCGTTATAAGAAGCTTGATGATGGTAAGCTTATGCCTCTTACAATCAAATGGTGCTCATCAGAGAACAACCCTGTATCAGACCTTCTGCAACCAAGCTATAACAGCGAGGATGTAAAGAAAGCAGGTATGGAGATTAAGCAGACAGTTGTTACATTTAATGAGCTTATCGAGAACTACGAGCAGTCTAAGCCAAACGACTACAATATGTACAACCTTGGTATAGGATTCAACGTTCTTTACGAGCCAGAGGAGGCATATAAGGTAGGTGGTCCACAGAATAAGAACAGGATTTCTGATAAAGAGCTTGTTAAGCTTTGCAAAAGACCTCAACCTTTGTAGATCCTTCTAAGGAAGATGAGTATCTGACAAGTTTGTAGCCTTCCAGAAAAGAGATGGAACGATCAGCTTCCTGATATTCCTCTTACTCTAACCAGTACTATGATTTCTAACAAGAAGCTAAAGCGGTTATGAGGGAATTATGATTCTATCTGGGATATCACTTCTCAGCTTGTTTACCGCTGTCCAGGAATAATCTAAAAATAGGTACCGGACTCTATTGAGTTCAAGAGGGTTTATTTTATTGACAGGAAATTTCTCTGAAATTACCTGTCAACAAAAATCTCTCCGAGGATCGCACCGCGGCGGATATGTAGATGCCGCTCACGCGACCCGCTGCAGGCGGTGAATCCTGCGAAGCAGATTCTTTCTTATTATCACTTTAACGTGATAACTTGTTATATAAAAATATATATAGCTGATATGACAATACGAGATAACTGTACGTATGCACTTGACAACCGTCTTTCCTAGGTAATATAATAAACGAAACCATTATACAAGAGTGATAACCAAACGATGGTGTCTGGTTGAAGATTTTTACACAATGAATAGGGAGGTTCTGGGCATGAGGAAACTATTAAGTGCTCTTCTTGCAGGTGTAATGGCAGTTTCACTTACTACCTGTGGCGGCAATGCTACTTCTACCGAGAGTACAACTACATCAGGAAGTGCAGCACAGCCAGCTCTACCACTACTTCATCTGCGTCGGCACAGCGTCAGGCAGCTCTTCAGCAGCGGCTACCCGTTAGTGGCGGACAGCTTATAATCGGTGATGGTACACAGTCAAATGGTGATATTTATCCATACTCGGTCAAATAACTCATCTGACTTAGCTGTATACAATATGACATTTGGCTGCAGTACAATAGAAATTGACAAAGATGGTAAATATGTAGTCAATCCAAATGTAGTCAAAGAGAAGAATGATACCAAGAATGATGATGGAACCATTACCACTACTTATAAGCTTCAGGAAGGCATGAAGTGGAGTAACGGCGACCCTATCACAGCTAAAGACTATGCATTTTCAACCCTTTTCTTCTCATCACCTGTTATAGTAGAAATGGGAGCTACAGATAATACTTCAGGTTCATATTTTGATGGCTTTACTGACTACAATGCCCGTAAGACCAAGGTATTTAAGGGCTTCAGACTTTTGGGAGACTATGAGTTTTCAGTAACTATATCAAAGGATTACCTGCCTAACTACTATCAGGATGCACTTGACTAGTAATACCCTGCATATGATGAAGGATGGCTTCCCTGAAGGCTATGACATAAAGGATGACGGCAAAGGTGCTTATTTTACAAAAGGACCTCAAGGCAAAAGACCTCGATAAATTTGTAAACAAGTATCGTCTCAATCTTACAGCTTATTCACTCTTATATGAAAAGAGAAGTATGATGAGACATCTAATACTTATACTCTTGTAAAGAATCCTAATTATGTTGGTAACTATGAAGGACAGAAGCCTTATATAGACACAATCATCTATAAGTTCGTACAGCCTGAGACTCAGATGGATGAGCTTTAATACAGGCGGTAGTTGATATCCTTCTTCACCTTGGTGAGGGAACTGAGATTAACTCAGGTATGGACCTTGTAGATAAGGGAACCCACGGCTATGTAGAATATCCTCGTAACGGCTATGGTAAGCTCGTATTTGTATGTGACAGAGGACCTACTCAGTATGTAGAGGTTCGTCACGCTATAGGTTATCTCCTTGACAGAAATGAATTTGCCAAGACATTTACAGGCGGACACGGCTCAGTAGTTAATGGTAACTACGGACTTGCTCAGTGGATGGTTGAGGCTAGAGAAGATGAGATAGGTGCTCTCAATCAGTACAGCTTCTCACTTGACAATGCTATAGCAGAGCTTGAAAAAGGCAGGATTTACACTTGATAAGGACGGCAAAGCCATATAAGAGCGGACTTCGTTATAAGAAGCTTGATAATGGTAAGCTTATGCCTCTTATCATTAACTGGTGTTCATCAGAGAATAACCCTGTATCTGACCTTCTTGCAACCAAGCTTGCTAACAGTGAAGATGTAAAGAAAGCAGGTATGGAGATAAAGCAGAACGTAGTTACATTTAACGAGCTTATAGAGAACTATGGTCAGACAAAGAAAAATGACTATAACATGATAAACATATGGTGTTGGTTTCAGTGCTATTTACAATCCTGAATTCTTATGCTATAGGTAATCCACAGAATACAAACAGGATATCTGATAAAGAGCTTGCAAAGCTTGCCAAGAACTTAAAATGTTGTTGGACCCATCTAATGAAAAAGAGTACCTAGACAGATATGTGAAATTCCAGCAGAAATGGAATGAGCTCCTTCCTGACCTTCCACTCTACTCAAATGAGTACTATGACTTCTTTAACAAAAAGTTAAAGGGCTATGACGGAATTAAGGATGCTATCTGGGATATCACTCACAGATTAATTATTGCTGGGTACAGGAATAAAAATCAAAATTCCTAATTTGTATATTTATGCAAAATGCTGATAAATAGCAGGAATCAAGGTCCGGGAAGAAAATTTCCGGACTTATTTCCTATTATAATACTGCAAAAATAGCGTGATTATTGTATACTAGAGTACGCTTTCTGTTTACCGCACTGAGGATGGGAACCGTCCCATATGCGGTGCACAGAAAAACATTAAATGAAAGCAGGTAAGAAGTATGCTAAAGTATATTACAAAGCGTCTGCTGTACATGGTGTTTGTATTTTTTACCATGTCGGTATTAATTTTTGCTCTGTATAATGCAATCCCGGAGATCCGCAATGATGCAGGTATCAAGTCAGAGAGACAAGCTCAAACCGAACAGTTTGAGAAGGTATACAAAACATGAGAAAGCAGATGGGACTTGATGATCCGGCACCGTAAGGTATGGAAAGTGGATTAAGTCGGTTGTTACTCTTCAGTTCGGTGATTCGGATTATATATAAAAAGCCGGGTTACTGATGTAATAACTGAGCCGATGAAGAATACCATCTTTCTGAATCTCCTGGTAACGTTTTTTGCGCTTGGCATAACGATACCGTTAGGCATATACTGTGCGGTGAAAAAATTCTCGAAATTCGATACGGTGGTGCAAGTCCTGACTATCATAGGCATAGCTTGCCGGTGTTTATATTCGCACTTATCATTATCTATGTGTTTGCGGTTCAGCTTCGGTGGTTCCCGTTTCTGGCATGAATACGCCGAATATCAAGGGTAGTGCTATGGTACTCTTCCTTGATAGAGTTAAATATAGGTACTTTCCTACTATGGTACTTACGCTTGCATCCCTTGGTGGTATGACAAGATATGCAAGAGCTGCTATGATAGATGCGCCTTCGCATGGATTATATAAGAACCGCAAGGGCTAGGGACTTCGTGAAAGAGTTGTTATTCACTCACACGCTTGGAGAAATGCGCTCCTTCCCATCATAACACTTATTATAAGCTGGTTTATAGGTATATTCTCAGGCTCCATTATTACTGAGTCTATATTTGCACTTAATGGTATGGGACGTATATACCTTAAGGCGCTTAACGGACTTGATTATAATCTTGCGATGGGTGTTCAGATGTTCTATATTGTGGTGTCACTGGTTGGTAACCTTATTATTGACCTTAGTTACGGTATAGTTGATCCACGTAAGAATAACAAAATAGTAAGGAGGAGAACATGTCAGATAACAATAAGAAAAACGCGCTCCTTGCTTGCGAGGCTGTTCATACAAGAAATGGCATTGAAGAAAAAGATGTAGATATTTTTAAGGAAGAGCAGATGCAGTCGCCCGGAAGGACGATTATCAGAATCCTGCTCTCCAATAAGCTTCTATGGGCGGACTCATTGTATTCCTATGTATATTTTGCTTTTCGTACTATAGGTCCGCTTTTTCTTCATACAGGACCTTCATATGAGGAGAGTACACAGATAAACCTTGCGCCGGGACTTGATATGATGAGTGTGCCTAACCTACTTCAGGGAAAGGTTGCTGACATAGCAAATCGGCTCAAGTCAGCAGGTGTAAGCAAGACAGGCGGACTTTATGTGGGTAAGACGCAGGTTCTCCCTCACCATTAACCTAAGTACCTTCCCTAAGGAGGTAAAGGGCAAGAAGTTTGTAAGGTAGCGGCAGGTGTAGACCACATAGTTGCACTCTACAGATGATGACCAGCTCGTTGCCTGGGGTAACCCAAGACTTAATCAGACTAAGGTTAATCCCGATATCAAAAACGACAGCGGTAAAATAGTTCAGATAGCAGCCGGTTACCAGATTACAGGTGTTCTAAAGGACAATGGTAACGCCTTTCCTTTTTGGTAACACCTCTGTAAATGATGCCAAAATCAGACGTAAATATCAGGGAAGCCTTGCTAAGCTTGCCTTCACATCAGATGCTCTTATTGGTCTAACTAAGGCTGGTGAGGTAGTTTACCTGGGTTCAAATGACTCTTCTGTTTCTAAAATACCTGAGGAGTTAAAAACCGGTGGAGTGAAGGACATAGCTACTCAGGATTTACTGCACTTGCACTTAAAGAAGATGGCTCTGTAGTTGTATGGGGTAACTTAAAGAACGGTGAGAACAATGTACCTAAAACAAGCTCTAAGATTGTTTCTGTTCAGGGCGGACGTTATCATTATACAGCTGTATTGGAAGATGGTTCAGTTATTGCTCTGGGGTAAGAATAACTTTGGTCAGGCAGATGCACCTTCTATCAAATGTAACACAGGTATTTTCAGGATATTATCAGAATTACGTTCTGACAAAGGATGGCAAGGTAACTACTTCGGTCTTAGTGATACTCTTAGGGTACTGATGAGCTTGGAGAGACTTGCTTAACCGTATAGTAAAACGGTGGTAGATGACGATGACCATGGGTGCGGTTGCAGTTATCATTTCCGTAATCATTGGTGTAATTGTAGGTGGTATATCAGGCTTTCTTTGGTGGAACCGTTGACCTCCTGCTTCAGAGAGCTTACTGAAATGGTTTCATCCATTCCTTTCCTTCCTTTTTGCGATGATTCTCTCATCTATAGTAGGAGGTAAGCTTCCTGAGAGTGCCAGAATATTTATGATAATGGTTATCCTTGTGTAAGCTTTCCTGGACAAGCCTTGCAAGACTTGTAAGAGCACAGGTGACTGCAGAGTGAGCAGGAATTTGTTACAGCAGTGAGAGCCTATGGGTATCAAAGAGCTTACAATTGTATTTAAGCATATAATTCCTAATGTAATTTCAGTTATTATAGTTACTGCAACTCTTGACTTTGCAACCTGTATGCTTACGGAGTCTTCACTTTCATTCCTGGCTTTGGTGTTGCACTTCCAAGACCTACCTGGGGTAATATGCTTAACGGTGCTATCAATTCTGTGGTTATTAAGAGTTACTGTGGAGATGGTATTCTTCTATCTTACTCGGTGTATGTTGTATCTGTATTAACCTTTGTAGGTGATGGTTTAAGAGATGCTATTGATCCCTAAGTCTAATGAAAAGGTAGGTAAAAAAGGTGGAAGAAAAACAAGTATTTACTTTGAACTACAGGACTTAAAAACCTTCTTTACTACCAAGAAGGGTATAGTTATAGGCTGTAAACGAGTGTTACCTCACTATGTTCAGGCAGGTAAGACCTTGGGAGTAGTAGAGAGAGGAAGTGGAAAGAGTGTGTCTCATGATGAGTATCCTAGTTTTTCCTTGACGGCAACGGTAAGATTGCCGGAGGTAAGATTATATTTGACGGTAAGGATTTTACAGAGGTATCCATAAAGGACATAGTTCTAAGATAAGAGGAAATGATATCTCAGTTATCTTCCAGAGCCAATGACAAGTCTTAACCCTATATTTACTATAGAAAGACAGGGTTGCTGAGCCTTTTTATCATCCATCAGGAATGAGCAAAAAGGCAGCCAATGCAAAGGTTGTCGAGATGCTTAGTGCAGTAAGATTCCTAACCCTGAGGCTGTGGCAAAGCAAATATCCTCATCAGCTCTCAGGTGGTATGAGACAGAGAGTTATGATAGCAATGGTTCTTGCCTGTCAGCCAAAGCTTCTCATTGCGGATGAGCCTACAACTGCGCTTTGATGTTACCATTCAGGCACAGATACTTTAGCTTATGAATGAACTTAAGAATGAGCGTGGTACTCAATCTTTCATTACCCACGACCTTGGAGTAATCAATGAGATGGCTGATGATGTTGCAGTTATGTACTGTGACAGGTAGTTGAGATGGCTCTTCGAGAACTATATTTGGTAAGGATGATTATAATCATCCTTATACAGAAGGACTCTATGAATTCCATACCAAGGCTTGATACTCCTTCGGGTGAGACTTGAGGCTATACTGGTGCAGTTCCCGCATCCGCTTGACCTTCCTAAGGGATGTAAGTTTGCCCCACGTTGTAAGCTATTGTACGGAGAAATGCTTAAATGAAGAGCCTGCGCTTGCTGAAGTTGAGCCTCGACATCAGGTATGGTGTTTCTATCCTGAAAAAGGGGCAAGAAAAATGGAAAATAATAACGAAAAAGAACGTATTACTCATATAGAAGACTTTACAGTACTTTCCCTATCAAGAAGAACTTTGGAGAGAAGCAGCGTATGTAAAGGCTAATGATGGCATTCCATAGACATAAGGGAAGGTGAGACCCATACTTCGTTGAGAGTCAGGCTGTGGTAGTCTACTCAAGGTGTTCTTTTACAGCTTTATAAGCAGACTGCATACCGTACTATGTACTACGGAAGGAAATATTGATGACCTTGCACCTAGCTATGTAGCTGAGACCTTGAAGAAAAATCCCTGCACTTAAAAAGGAATGGGAGAAGTATGTAGTAGATGAGGAAGCAGCAAAGAAGGCTTATGATGAGGCAACTGCACAGTTAGAAAAATCAACAGCAGCGAAGAATCTACTGCTGATAAAGAGAACTTTGCTGCAATTGAAAAATATAATGAAGCTGTAAGAAAGACTAAGGAAGCTTATCTTACTATAGTTGGAGCTTATAGGTGGTTTCTTTGTTCTTGATGACCTCACAGAGGTAGCAAATCTTCTTCAAAGAGCACAGCTTATGCAGCGGCTATCTTTGATTCAAAGGAAAAGGAAGAGTTCTTCCAGAAGCTGTATGACAAAAGCCCTAAGGAGGCTCTAGAAATAAGATTGATAAGTTACGTGAGGTAAGAACTGCTGAGGAGCAGGAGCTTGCAAAACTCCGTAAAACCCTTGATGAGAAGCGTCAGGCAATCAGTTCTAACCCTGATTTTGCTAAGCATGAAGCCTATAGGGACGGCGGTATCAACCTTGCGAAGCTTAAAGACTGCATGAGATAAGAGGTACTTTAGAAGAGACCTTCAGCTCATATTCCAGGATCCTCACTCATCACTTAATCCTAGAATGACAGTTGGTCAGATTATTGGAGAGGGACTTCTTGCTCACAACATTTTTACTGAAAATGATGAGAGCATGCAGGAGTATATACTTAAGGTTATGGAAGAGTGTGGACTTGCTCCATATTTCATCCACAGATATCCTCACCAGTTTTCAGGTGGACAGCGTCAGCGTATCGGTATTGCCTGTCTCGCTTGCTCTCCGTCCCAAGTTCGTGGTATGTGATGAGGCTGTTTCGGCCTTGATGTGTCTATTCAGTCACAGGTTATCAATCTTCTCATTGACCTTAAGAGAAGAGTAACCTTACCTATCTCTTTATTTCACACGACCTCAGTGTAATTATATATCAGTGACAGAGTTGAGGTTATGTACCTTGAAGTATGGGTTGAGGAGGTTGATACAGAGGAGCTTTTACGCTCATCCAAGCCACCCGATATACAGAGGCATTGCTTTCTGCAATACCTACAACTGATATAGATAAGGACAAGAAGGAGCTATTCTCATAGAGGAGATATTCCTAGTCCCTATAAACCCTCCAAAGGGATGTGAAAGTTCCATACAAGATGCCGTTACTGTACAGAGATATGTAAGATGTAACCCCTGTATTTGAGGAGGTTGCTCCAGGTCACAGAGTTGCCCTGCCATCATAAGCTCGGTATTTACGGAGAAGAAGTAGTGTTTTTCAAAAAAGTTTGATAGAAGTTATGACACGCTTAGGTTTCTTGGCGACAGGAAGGGTGAAGAAACTGAGGAAGATATTAAGGAGTTTAAGGAAAGGGAAAGCTGGAGTTTAAGGACATACTGGCTATGATAATCTGCCTTATAGTATTTGGACCCTGTTTCTTATCATAGGACTCTCTATGTTCTGTAATAACTTTATAGAGTATAGAAAGTACCACCAGATTTTGAGGTGGGTTTTTATTGATTATTAGTACCAAATATAGTACTATTGTTCATAAACAACAACAATAAAACAGGAAAGTCCATTAAAGAAGGCATATATTGTAGATATTTAAATAGAATAGGAGAATAGTGAAATGAATGTAAAGGATTGAGAGTGAAACTTCCTATACCAGATTGGTACAGGAAGTCAACGATGAAAGTGGGCATTATTATGGCAGGATACTGAACCTGATGGCTGCCAAAGTGCCAGGAGATTCACCAGAGGAATTATACGAAGGGCCTCATGAAGCAATGAAGGCTATATAGAAGTTAAGCTTGAGAATGGTCTGAAGATACCGGTACCAGAGAAAACAGAAAAATATAGTGGTAGAATATAAAAAGAAAGTAAGAGAAATATTAAAAATTAAGGATGTTATTGTCCCACTGTTTTGATTGTATATCTCGTCAATAAGAGCATTTATATATCCATTTATACTAATGCCTCCTCAAGAGCTCTTTCTTTTATTACTTTTTCTTTTCCCTTTGGGCATTGTCAGCCCCACTCTGTCATATTTTTCTTTGATGTATTTATTTTGATATTCTATCTGATTAAATTCTTTTTGTATTCTCTGCCATCTTCTAATCCTCCTATTGATATTTTTCTTTTTAGGCTTCTATTATGACATACAACTATATAATACCATATTATGTAATATGTAAAAGGTTAAACATTTCTAAGTTGTATAATACCTCTGTGGTAATAATCTACAGTTATAGCTGGTATGCTGTATAATTGTATACAAACTATACAAATAACTGTTGACAGTGTAACCTAAGACAATTATACTGATAGCAGATTTTATTCCCCACTAATAAAGAACAAAATTTACATCAGAAGGAGAATTATTATGTCATACGTTGATGAGGTACTCTGCAAAGGTTAGGACCTCACGAGCCTGAATTCATACAGGCAGTTACAGAGGTACTTGAATCTCTTATACCTGTGATTGAAAAAGAGAAGAAAAGCATAGGAGAGATGCTATACTTGAGAATGACAGAGCCTGACAGAATAATCAGCTTTAGAGTTCCTTGGGTAGATGATAGGGACAGGCTCCAGGTAAACAGAGGCTTTAGAGTACAGTTTAATAACGCTATAGGACCATACAAGGGAGGCTTAAGACTTCACCCTTCAGTTAATCAGAGTATAATCAAATTCTAGGGCTTTGAGCAGTGCTGTAAGAATTCACTTACAGGCCTTCCAATCGGAGGTGGTAAGGGTGGTTCTGACTTTCGATCCTAAGGAAAGAGTGACAGAGAGATAATGGCTTTCTGCAGAGCTTTATTACCGAGCTTTATAAGTACATTGGTGCTGATGAGGACGTGCCTGCAGGAGATATAGGTGTAGGTGCAAGGAAATAGGCTATATGTGGCTACCAGTACAAGAGGATTACCGGGCTTTATGAAGGTGTACTCACAGGTAAGGGACTTAGCTATGGTGGTTCACTTGCAAGAAAAGAGGCTACAGGCTACGACCTTGTATACATAACTGATGAGATGCTTAGGGCAAACGGAAAGAGCCTTGAGGGTAAGACAGTTGTAGTATCAGGCTCTGGAAATGTAGCTATCTATGCTAGTAGAGTAGTCGCCCATAGCCCTTGGTGCTAAGCCTGTAACCGCTTGTGACTCCACAGGCTGGGTATATGATCCAGATGGAATAGATGTAGCAGTGCTTCAGGATGTAAAGGAAGTTAAGAGAGCAAGGCTCACAGAGTATGTAAAGGCTAGGCCTAATGCAGAGTACCACGAGGGAAAGGGTGTATGGAGCGTGAAGTGCGATATTGCTCTTCCTTGTGCAACCCAGAATGAACTTGACCTTGAAGATGCTAAGGCTCTTGTGGCAAATGGCTGTTTTGCAGTATGCGAGGGCGCAAACATGCCTACTACCTTAGAGGCTACAGAGTATCTCCAGAAAAACGGAGTTTACTTCCTCCCTGGCAAGGCTGCCAATGCAGGTGGTAGCAACCTCAGCCTCTTGAGATGAGCCAGAACTCAGAGCGTCTTAGCTGGACATTTGAGGAGGTAGATGCCAAGTTAAAGAACATCATGGTAAATATCTTCCGTAACCTTGATGCCGCAGCAAAGGCATACGGCAAGGAAGGCGACTATGTAGCAGGAGCCAATATCGCTGGCTTTATAAAGGTTTGCGATGCTATGCTTGCACATGGGATTGTGTAAAGTAATGATTTAAATCTTTGAATTAAGACTGTTCCAAACTCCTCAAGAAAGGGGGTGGAGACGGTCTTTTTCTTTGGCTTGTCTGAAATCCGGAAAATAGCTTATGATTGAAGTGATTAAAAATTATGAAAGTGTGATAAATATGGAGAAAATAATATTATATCACGGCTCATCTGACAGTTACACCAATATTTGGCAAAGGTGAAGATAGACATGACTATGGGACGGGTTTTTATCTCACGAAAAATATTGAACTTGCAAAAGAATGGGCGGTTTGTAGACCTGATAGCGCTAATGGTTGGGTACACAACATGAACTCGATCGTACAGGATTGAGAATTTTTAATTTTAGAATATGATATTTTAGCATGACTTGCTGAACTTATGGTAGCATAGAGCTGCATCTGACTCGAAAAGATATAGAATGTTGTCAGCAAGGTTTATTGAAAAATATGGAATTGATATATTGAACTATGATGTGATTAAGGGATGGAGAGCTAATGCTTCTATTTTTACATTGCTAAAGAGTTTGTGTGTGATAATGTTGATATCAGTATTCTGGAAGAGTTGCTTCTTAGGAGGTTTAGGATTCAATATTGATATAAATCAGAGTTAGCATTTTCTAAGCTGGTTGAAATAGAAAAGACATTATACCTGTTGAATATGAGGAATTCAATAACAAATATAATGAACGAGACAATGCCAGAAGAAAAATGAAAGAACTTATAGAGTCTGATGAGAATAAACTAACAAGAGTTTTTAGTAATATAATTTAGGAGTGCATATGAGTGCATATTCAGAGTTGTATTTATCTGATGTAGTAGAGAATCAGGTAAGCTATTTGATTTTGTTGCACAGTCATTTGAAGATAAAGATACTGAAGATTTTATAACAGCTATATGCTTAGTCAAACTAGGAGGAGCATTGATGAGTCAGCAGGCTTTTTGTAAACACGATGAGTGCATTAGAACTTTGGGAGCACTTTTGTAGAATGAAAAGTATGTATTAAAAGCAGGTAAGGCTATGAAAGGTTTATGCCTGATTGGATAGGGAATTTATGCATATTATCAATGGTACTTTGACTTGTCTAGTGCCGAAATTATTAAAAATTCCATTAGATGAAGAAATCATATTATGGTTTAAGATGATTTAGATTTGGAACTTGCTGTTAGAAAGGTAGAAAGGTCAATGAAGATTATTGGCTTTCACAATCCTTCGGAAGATTATGGTTTCTGAGTAATTGGTATTTATCAGATTTTCGAATTGATGGTCTAGAATTTTCATCTATGGAGCAATAAGATGATGTATAAAAAGCTCTATGTTTTGGTGATGAAAAATAGCAAAAAGAAATTTTTAGCCGAAAGAGATGTGGTCTAGAATAAAAGGAACTAGGAAGGCTTGTATCAGGCTATGATGATCATATTTGGAAATGGAATACGACAGATAGTAATATACGAAGGGCTTATGGCTAAATTTTCTCAAAAATGATTCTCTAAAAAGCAAAATTACTTGATACAAAGGATTGTACATTGGTAGAGTGTGCAGTTAAAGATAGAATCTGGGGAATAGGACTTTCTATGACAGATCAAAGAAGATTTATACCCTCAGAGTGGCAGGGACATAACTATCTTGGATATGCACTTATGATGGTTAGGGACAAGCTGAAAAATCAATTATAAATTCAAAGGAGAAGCGCTATGAAGAAACTTGAGAACAAGATTATGCTCATCACCTATGCTGATTGTGAGAAATAACTTTAAGGACCTATCTTGGGTGCTTGACAAGCATTTTAGTAAGGCTGTTGAGGAGTCCATATCCCTGCTCGTTTTTCCATCGTCAGGCGACAGAGGCTTTGCACTCATGAGATACGATGGTGGATGATATCGGCGGCTGGGATGATGTTACGAAGCTCTGAGAAGTATTATCTTATGTTTGACTATATGTTAAACCACATATGCGCAAAGTCCTTATTATAAGGACTTTCTCAAAAACAAGGATAAGAGTCCATATAAAGACCTGTTTATCAGATACAAGGATTTCTGGGAAAATGGAGAGCCTACAGAGGCTGAGGTAGATGCCATCTACAAGAGAAAGCCAAGAGCGCCTTTATGTAGAGGCACATTTTGAAGACGGAACTACAGAGAAGGTGCATGGTACTCTTTTGACGAAGAGCAGATAGATATCAACTGCCCTTCTGATTGCCAAAAGTTCCTCGTTGACAACCTTACAGGTATGGCAAAGAGAGGAGCAGCTATTATAAGGCTGGATGCCTTTGCCTATGCCACAAAGAAAGCGGGTACAAGCTGTTTCTTCGTAGAGCCTTACGTATGGGAGTTGTTAGCTGAGGTTACTGATGTGCTTACACCTGAAGGAGTTACCATTCTTCCTGAGATTCACGAGCATTATACTATTCCTTTTAAAATAGCAGAAAAAGGGTACTTTGTGTATGACTTTGCACTTCCTATGCTTCTTATCAATGCCATTTACTATGGTCATACAAAATACCTTAAAGACTGGCTGCTAAAATCCCTAACAAGCAGTTTACAACCCTTGATACACACGATGGCATAGGAGTGGTAGATGTGAAGGACCTGCTTCCTGATGAAGAGATTGAGAGAACAAAGGAAGATATATTTAAGTTTGGTGCCAATGTTAAGAAGATATATAATACTGCGGCTTACAACAACCTTGATATCTATCAGGTGAACTGTACATACTATGCGGCTCTCGGAGACCATGATGATGCTTACCTCTTAGCAAGGGCAGTACAGGTTCTTTGCAAAGGGCATACCTCAGGTGTACTATGGACTTCTTGCAGGTAAGAAACGACCTTAAGCTTCTTGAAGAAACTAGAAGGTAGAAACATCAACAGGCATTATTACACCTTGGAGGAAGTGGACAAAGAGGTAGAACGCCCTGTAGTAAGAGATTTGCTTAAGCTTATGGAGTTTAGAAATACTTCTAAGGCTTTTTTGCCCTTGATGGTAAGTTTGAAATACCTGATACTGATGAGGATAAGCTTCCACATAATTAGAGAGGCTGAGGAGAAAAGGGCTGAACTTATAGCTGATTTTAAGACTAAGAAGTTTAGGTACTTTCAAATGGAGAAGAGATTTTTAGCAATTAGCTTAAAATATATTATACAGTGGTCAAAATGGCAAGAGTCACGAGCTTATATGTATGAAGCCTATTTTGGACGCTGTATCTAAATTTCTATATAAAGTATGTTTTCATTGGAATTTTGTAAAAATATTTGACAATGAAGTTTGGGGTAAGTTTTGGGATTGATTTTCGTCATATAGGCTATATTACTGGTAAAAATGACGATATTTGCATCTACACTTGAAAAATAGGATAACCATTTAGACTGTTAGACTTGATTTAATGCTTTAGAGTTAAAAACCAGTGAATTCAGTGTGGCTTTGCTTTTCAATAGATTCATTGACTTTTTGTAACTAAAATAAAAATAGAAAAGGAAATAATATGAAAAGAGATAAAATAGCTTGTAATTGTGAAAAATGTAACTTATGGACAGATAATTGACGCTGTGAATGGAGGAGCTAAGACCTTCGAAGAGGTTTCTGAGATAACAGGCTGCAGCACTGGTTGTGGTGGATGTCGGAGTTCATTGAGGTTTTCGTAGGATGGTTATGTTTGCTCTGAGGATCAGGAATAAGCAGAATAGGAGGACTATGTTAGAAGTAGGAACAAAGGCACCGGATTTTTAATTTGCCGGATCAGGATGGCAATATGCATTCACTATCAGAGGCAAGGGAAAGAGGTTGCATACTTTTATTTTTATCCAAAGGATAGTACCTCGGGCTGTACAAAGTAGTACCTGTGATATTCTTGAGAGATCATCCTCTTTACTGAAAAGGTAGAGGTGATTGAATACAGCAAAGACAGTGTGGCTTCACACAGAAAATTTCAGGAAAAGAATTCACTGTCACTTTACCATCTCTCTGATGAGGAGCTAACTGCAATCAAGGCTTATGACGTGTGCACAAAAAGAAGATGGCAGGAAGAGAGTATATGGAGTTGTAAGGACTACCTATCTCATAGATGAAGATGGTATTATTGTGAGAGCAAATGATAAGGTGAAGGCTGAAAAAGACCCTGAAAATATGCTTGGAGAAATATAGTTAATTTGCTGTGAAAATAGAGCAGTAGACGCAATTTAGTTATAGCTGTGCTATGAGGATAGAGCAGTAGAAAGATTTTATTATACGAGAGATTAGGGCAGTGATAGGAATCATAAAAATGAGTCGGGTGTAATGTACCTGACCTCATTTTGTTCCTGGAGATGTATTATAATTTTAACAGGAATTTTCTTATACGCCCTCCATGATTCTATCTGACCATTCAATAGACTCATATACCAGCCTCAAGGCGGTTTGAGTCAATACCAAGCTTAGATGCGATACGGTCTAATCCTCCCAGTCAGCCTGCTCATAGGCTTCGCCAGCTCAAGAACAGGTTCAAGAGGTCCTTCTCGTTTGACTAGAGCATCCTTGATATCACGGCTTATGGATAAGTCAGCCAAGCTTCTTCCATAGTGAGATCAAGCGATGGCATCGAGCACTGCCAAAGCACATAAGCGATACTTCAGAAGCCCTCGTATAGAGGCTTCGGTATTATTAGCAACCAGCTCGCCAAACTTTGAACGTATAAAGGGAAGTCCTCTAAGCTCGTGAGGCTTTATTTACAGAGAGATCCTGTAGCATCCTAACATGCACCCAGCGTTCAAAATCGGTAAGTCCCATCTGACAAGTGCGGACTCTAAGTCCTTTTTGTATATCGTGCTCATTCTTCTTGCTGACTACATTTACCAGCTCTGTATGCCACTGAAACGTCAGTCAAGTATTTTCAGCCAGTCCCTGGAAAGAAGGCTCTTCTTGGTGCAGTCTCATTAAGCATCCTTCTGTATATAGTGATATCAGGTTTTCTGCCTTTAAGTCCCGAGAACTATAACAGGCTTACTAAAAAGTAACCCTGAAAGAGCTGGAAGCCCATTTTACGGGCGGCTACGAACTCTTCCTCGTTTCAACCTTTTCAGCTTAAAAGCACCTTTTACGCCTGAGTGCTTCCATTACCTCATCCTGAATCGTATCAAGAGGTGTAGCTATAAGGTCATATTTGATGATATCAGCTATCGGAACTATCTTAAAGTCTTTGATGCTCTGCACAAAGTCATCTACGGCAATACGATATCCTCTTTATGTAAACTATCTAAACGCGATAAGCCATGCGTCAACTTCGACATCTTTCAAGAACCTCAATGATAAGGGTAGAGGATCCACCAGCTCAATGGAATTGGACATAAGTGAATTGAGATGAAATTGACAGCATCTTTTTATTCCAACTATCTCATCTACTCCAATCTCGAGCCTCCAAGTGACAACTGCAGTCGAACTTTCTGCACTGGTACTGTTGTAAGGTTGGATGTATTGCTGCCTCTAAAAGCAGCTCATATCCATATACTTTGGTCTTATCAAATATGGGCTGTCTTGCACAAACATATAGGCATCCCTTCCTTAAGTTTTAGTTTAGTAAAGAACAAATATAAAACCACAAATAAGGCTTTTACATAGCGAAACCGATTTTTGTGATATTATTCCAATGCTCATAATTTGTGAGTTTGATAAAAGGATAACAAAGCTAAATATGAATATCCATAAATATTTTAGGCAAAATTATAGTTATCCACCCACTATAACATTTTTATTAAGATTTGTTAAGTCACAGAATCATTAAAAATAATATAAATTTTACTGCAAGAATTTACAGCATATAGATGAATTACAATATAAATATGATGCTGCACCAGTATCCAATATATACAATTATGATAGGTTTGATAAGATGGTGAAGGTGGCAGGTGATTATTAAATATTGCACTAAATGAATCTAAAAAATATAAAATTTGTCTAATAATGATATTGATTATTATTTACAATATTGTTATATTTAAGCTCACAACATACATAAGACACAGAAAAGTGCAAAAGATATGCAAGTGCAATTATGAGGGGAAATGCATAACCGTTGTAGTTTCGTAAAACGTGTAAGAAAGGGAGTTATGAGAGTTAAAAATCTATTATGCAGTAATACCAATGGCACTTGCAGTTGCCTTGGTTACAGGCTGTGGAGCTAGAGAATGGAGAAAGTGCAAATTCTGCTGCGTCTAAGACCGCAAACGTGACAAGTTCAGCAAAGTCATCATCCACAGCATCAAAAGACAGCAAAACGTCTGCCACATCAAGTTCCGCTTCTACGGCAGTGCTTCATCAACTGCTGCAGCTTCATTTCCTAGCAACAATGAAGATGCTTATGGAGAAACAGTTATAAAGTCAAAGCCTGAGAGAGTAGTAACACTTGACTGGAACAATGTGGACGCGGTTTTGGCCTTTGGAATTGTTCCGAGGTACAGCACAGAGCAAACACTGTAACGGATAAGGGACTTACCTTGACTGAGGCAAAATTCAAGGAGCTTGGTACAGAGAACCCAATGTGTTTAATGACCTTGAAGGCTATGACTATGAGGTGCAGCAGTACCAAGCCTGATATAATAGTAGCTCCTCACTCAGGAATGGATGAAAAGGCTTATAAGCGCCTTTTCTGAGATAGCACCAACCCTTCCATTCAGAGAAACAGCTTGGAAGACCACCTGGAGAGAACAGACAGTTGGAGGCTGCAGAGGCTGGGACCAGAGCGAGGGAGAGAAGCTGGCTTTCGATACAGGATGCATTTATAAAAAGAAAACCTCGCAAAATATCCTAATCTTGCGAACAAGAGTGTAGCAATGTTATAGTTAACGCAGCTGACCTAAGCAACTTTTCCGTTTATAGAACAGCAGATCCAAGAGGGGCATCTTACAGACTTAGGCTTTTACTTTTTCCTGAAAAGATGAGGCAGGCAAAGATAAAAATGCATTCTACGTGCAGATATCTTCTGAACTGGCAGTTGATGCTCTAGTGATACAGACATTATCATAACTTACGGTGATGAGACAGTTGCAGCCTTGAAGAAAGATGCACCTTTCTAAGATTCCCTGCAGTCAAAGAGGGCAGGGTAGTGGTGCTGACAGCAACGGCAATCTTGCGGCAGCCTGCAACCTTCAGTGCTTTTCTATAAAGGCAGAGCTAGAACTATCTTGAAGCAACAATGCAGTAGTCAACAAATAAAAAGGCAGGGCAAAATATGGGAAAGAAAAGTTTGTATTTACATCTTATGCTTAGCCCTGCTTTCAGTTATGGCAATATTTTCTATCTCTCTGGGGGCTAAAATATAGCATTTTTCCACTATAGAGGTTCTCCTGAATGACCCGGATAGCCTTGGAGCAGGCTATAATACTTCAGAGAATCCTAGGACTATATTCGGAATACTGCAGGAGGGGCTCTAGGTATATCCGAGCCTTATGCAGAGTATAACAAGGAACCGATTGCAGATCCGAGTATACTTGGTGTAAAAATCGTGCCTCACTCTTTTGTAAGGTTGCAGTGTATAGCTTTTTAATATTGCTGCTGCATATCAGTATATTCGTGCTTTGCCATATTAGAGCAGGAGTTACAGCAGTTTTGTATACAGTGTTGCAAGTATGGGAAAGGACGGTGCTACATCGCCAAAAACTGGCACTCTCAGGTCTTTCGGCTGTAAGCATAGTCTTAGGGTTCACTGGTAAGCAACCATTATGCCGCCAACAACAGGGCACGGAAGCTTTTTAGGTTCTGGCAGTGGGTCAGCATAGGAAGCGCAACCTGGGAAAGACAGCTATAAGTCCTTTTCTGGTGGTGTGGATTTACATATCAATGTTCTATATCAGGAGTATCGACAATCTTGCCTTTAAGGATGAGGCGCCGCTATGCCCTTGTACTGGCCGTAGATGATGAGAACCATAGAGCACTTTCATCAGGTACTATTATGCGGTGCTACTACAGCACTTGCGGGGACCATTAATAGGCTTTGCTGGGAATATCATACCTCATATTATAAGGCGAGTTATTTGGAAGGAAAATGAGGAAGATGCTGCCTCTTCTTTCAGCGGGGTTCAATAGCTACTACCATGCTTTGTTTCAGACATAATAGGAAGACACAGCTGCCGGGAGAGACTGAAGTAGCAGTACATTGCTGTCCTGGTGACACTCGGGTATTCATTCTTACCGATTAGAAAGGGAGGGTAAAGAGTCTAGCACAGAGCTAGATGCAGTGATATAAGAAAAGAACTCTTTAGATGGAGACTGGCTGCACTTTGCTGTTTTGTACCATCACTCTTATACCGATAGCCCGTGAACTGCTCAGAGTGTGTCCCATCCCAGAAGGCGATGATAGTGCCTTTACTTGAGCGAAACTATTGGAAGAGTATCTATGCAGAAAGTGTGAGGTCAAGGAGACATGAAGGAGCTGTATTTTCAGGTTTGGCTCTTTGGAGTGGCAGGCCATGTATTTGTGACATTGCTACATCAATCCACTGCCTCACCTGGATGTAGGTTAGGTATATCCAAGGTAGGAACAAGTACTGCAGCAGTCTGGATACTGGTGCTTGGACTTAGAAATATGACAGTCCCTGCTCGCGATGATATTTGCATTGCAACTGCTTTTTAATTAGTTTACAAACTGCTGCATGATTAAAGGGCATTTTACCTATGAAGAATGATATCTATAGGGTATAGGAATTTCAGCACTTTTAAGAGCGGTTACTTCTTACCTGCTTTGCAAATACTGCGAGTGCGTACGATGTAGGAACTACTATGCAGTGCGGCTTTAGGTGAAGCTTTCAAATGGAGTGCAGATGCAAAGATGTGCCTGTACTCATTGTTGTGGCTGGAATAATAACCGCAGCACTCACTTCACTATCATGGCATATGGAGATGGTATCCTCTGGGAGATAACTCTGCAGTATCACTGGCTTATCACAAGACTTACCCATGGTCTGGTAATGAGTCTAGGTGCAGTTATACTTTGGTATCATTTGCAAACATCCGTCACAGTACTATCAGGCGCCTGTGGCATTTCTTTCAGTACCAATTGCCGCAAGCCCTTGCAGGAAAGAAGTCAAGCCTTATTCCTGGGATTAGTAGTAGGAACGGTACTTACTTTAGGAGCAGACGAAGTTGCTTTATGCATTTCCCACATTACCCCTGTAGGAGTGCGCCGGACTTTTGGGAGCACCACACATGGCTTTATCTCGCTTATAAGAATGAAATAGAAGAGGTGTAAACTATCGGGACATACATAGCTTCGCACAAATGGTGGCAGGTTATGATGGGAGCGATAATACAAATGGACGCTTAATCTAATCATGCGCAATTGAAGGAAAAATATCTGTAATCATAGGCTCAAACGGTTGTGGCAAAATCTACTCTTCTAAAGAGACCTTTGCAGATTAAACAAAGTTATGAGTGAGAGCATGTATCTGGATAAGTCAGCTCATCGGGACATCCGTTCAAGGAAATGGCAAAACAATAAGTCTTGCAAGCCACAATCACCTCTGGTGCCTGAGAGGAATCAAACGTCTATGATGTGATTAGCAGAGGACGGTTCCTATATATAGCTGTAGTATTTAGGAATGGATGATAAAGACTTTAAGGCGTTGAAGAGGCTATGCAGACTACTAGTAACTGAGCTCGAGACAGGGCTGTAGATGAGCTTGTCAGGAGTGGCAGCCATGTATGGATAGCACTTGCCCTTTGCTCGTTAGCAGACTGACATATTATTTTAGATGAGCCAACGACATTTCTTGACATAGCTTATCAGGTAGAGAGATTCTTGACGTGCTGGAGAGCTGAACAGACTGCCACAGCAGACGACTACAATTATGGTTCTGCACGATATCAATTCTCTGTAAGATATGCAGACTACATATTTGCACTTTAAATCAGGGGAAATCGGCATGCTGAGGGACAGCCTGAGAGCACAAGCGAGAAACTATAAAGGATGTATGCGGCCTGAGAGCAAGGTCAATCACAGATCCTGCTATCGCTGCACCTTGGCTATTGTACCTATAGGAAAACACACAATAAGGAGCTTGAGGCTTTTCACCTAGTATCATTCCGCCTTTGATGTAACCGCTGATACCCGAATGGTCATATGATAACTGAGTCATATTGAATAAAGTTGGCACCTGCTAAAAATGCGCGTACCAGCCTCTATCAAATACTCTTGTGCTTTATATTTCTAGAAGCCCGTCTTTACAAAACTGCACGAAAGGCTGAGCCCTTTCACACCAGACCGCGCTAATCGTTACAGAATACTTGCTCTATTGACGCGCGGGCGAATAGGCATCGGGCCTCGCTTGATACACGCCCTTTCCTTCGCCACCGAACAAACCTCGTCCAGGAAGCGGCGACTTGTCCGCCATTTTCGTTGTTGACCTTCTTATCATGTACTCCGTCAAACTGACTGACCTGAATCACAACAACTCCTCCGTGGTTTGTAGCATACAATGAAATTGCTGCGAACTGTGACACTGACTACAACCGCATACATTGTAGTTCTCCAGCGACAATACCACTTGTGTCGTTCCACCTCTACCAGCGAATTAAAAGATTTCGCATCCTCGTCTTTATCCGATTATCCTCAGTCGGAAGCTCCTGCAGCTACTTCTCTTCTCACGATGTCTAAGAGTCCCATTTTACCCTCCTAAATCACCCCCTCATTTTTAACTGGGTACACCGGAAGCAAAGAGGGGAAGTCTTAATAAACCTAAAATTCATTATACTCTTACTATGCGAATTGTCAATACGGCTAATCACAGGATGCAAAGCTGCCAGATTTCATGATTCTCCTTCTCCTCTGCAGTAAGAATAGCATAATCCATTCCTTGAAGGATGTATAAGGCTTAATAGTAAGGTTATTACAGATCTCTACTTCAGATGCACCTATGGTCATTCCTATAGGAAAGGGCTAGCAGGAGCTCGAGGCGGATTTATAATGTTAGACTTAGCTTATGCACCTGCCTTGTAATTATGAAAATGGTTTATTATGATACAAGTGTCAAACTACCGTGACAATCTGGTACACTCTTATTACGAAAGATAACACACATCAGAATTTTGAATGGAGGTATGATACGAAACTAGCAGAGGTATTACAGGAAAGAGCTGACGTGACAGATCATTACAGAAAGACTCTCACAAGGATAAGAAAACAATGCCCTTGTACAAGAGGAGAAGAGCCTGCGGAAAACTCCAAAGGGCTTATAAAAGAATTAGATGCCTGCATAGAAAGACTTGGTTATCTGCAAGCAGGATAAATAAAACCACTACGAGACTAAAATTGGTATGGACAATAGACAGCTATTGTGAAAGAAAAGATGCCCTCTGTTATGGGGAAAGCAAGCACTTACAGGGATTTTGTGGTAGGTCAGCTAAAGTAGTATGGACAGCAAGAGCCAGAGGAACAGAGAGATAAAAATAATTCCACCATTACAGGTAATTTGAGCTCAGGAAGACCGCTGATAAGTGTTTCTCTAAAAGAAATCTGACCTTTGACAACAGCTTCTTCAGGCAACAAACTTGAGCATGACCTTATCGAGGACTGGCTTAATCTGAGATTTAATTCTCACTGGCTGGTAGCAAATTAGGGCGAATGTAAATCCTTTCGGAGCTTTGCATCATCTCAATTGTAGGCTGGCTTTCACAGGTAAGGCCGTTCGAAACTTCTAATCTTGTTGTTATACGCATTAGAGTAGCAAGGTGCAATATTCATTCTAGTTTAAGGATTATACCATACATCGACTACGATGCCGTGAGGTGAAATCGACCAAGCGTAACAAACGAAAATTAACTCATGCCCTATGTCTGAGGTTAGATGCATTGGAAACAAACCATAATTCGTAAGTCAACTTATATCGCAGCCTCCTTTATCTTAAGTTCACCATCTGTCACCTCAGCACTTATCTTACCTTTGTGAGCTCCACTATTGCCTTACAGCCATAGAAAGACTGCGCTATATGTCCTCCTGTCTCAGAGTCGGATCTCGTCAGCCCTGTAAAACCTGTCAAAAAGGTGCTCAGCATTTTTAGTTAGGTTCTTGGCTGAATTAGAGTTTCTATAACAATGTGTCCATTCTTCTTTTTATTTCAAAGTCTATATTTCCATCCCCTGTAGAATACTTGACAGCATTGTCAAGGAGGATAGTAAGTAACTCCCTTATACTCTCAGTATCACCCTTTAATGTAAGATTTGGCTGAATATTAGCTTCAAGCTTCTTGTTATTTACGGTAGCAAGACCTGTGAAAGAAGTAACTGTTTCTTTTGGCAAGGGTCTGATACAGAGAAGTCTATGAACTTAAGGCTATCCTTGCCCTCATCAAGCTTTGACAAATGAATAAGGTCATTTGTAAGCCTAGCTAGTCTTCGTACCTGAACTTTAATGTCATCTAACCATTCATTTTTCGCCCTCATTTATCTCCATAACTCCTATGTCAGCCTCTATGATGGCAAGAGGAGTCTTTATTTCGTGTCCGGCATCAGATATGAACCTTTTTTGCTTTTCATAGCTTTTTGAAACAGGTGCAATTATCCGCTTTGAAAATGCCAAAACTATGATAATTACAGTAATCCAGCCAATAAAGGATGCAGAGACTTACAAGAAGGAAAGTAATTTGTACTGGATAGACTATTGTATACATCAAGGCACATAACAGCATTATAGCCATTTAAGCTTATCTTGCATATCTATAGTTTCTATAAAGCCTCTATCTGAACTGCCTTTTCATATATCTGCTTTGCAATTTTAGTACTGTCTTCATCAGAAATGGCAGAAGATGTGCCTGGTATCACTTGAGTTACATTTCCATCACCGTCAAAAGCTAACAACAAAATATCTGCTTTCAAACTTACCTCAGGTGAGATTCCATCATCAGATGACTCAAACCATCCTCAGCTCTCCACCCTCATCAGGAGGTTCAGGTCCGGTCTCTCAGTATTGTAGTTCTCAGCTAGATAATCTATGTAGTGTCAGCATTATCACACTACCTTTTTGAAGTTGATATAGTTAATTTCCACCCACATAGTGCTCAAGTATAAGCAGGGTTATAGTCATTGAAACCGCAATCAGCTTGAATCTGAGTCTTGAAATGGCATTGTCATTGATGTAAAGAAGTCCTTTCTATTTTTGACTTAATCAGAGAGTAGCCTAGGTTTCTGGTCACCTTGATTTCGATATCAGCACCCAAGTGAAGCTTTCAGTTTCTTCTTAGATAGGAAATATTTCACCCAGACAACGCTGATGTCTGGCTTCGGTATCAAAAGCCCCAGATTTTCCATGAAATTTCTCAGCAGAAATAGAGGTTTTTAGGATAGCTCATCATAAGCTCCATCATCTGAAATTCTTGTTGGATAACTTAAATTCACCTGTCTTTAGTGGAGAGTACAAAGCTTGCACGGTTAAGAGAAAACATTGCCGAATCTCAAGCTATAGAGTCTCCTCAGCCATACTGGTCTTGGTCATAGCTCTGATTCTGCAAGCAGCTCCTTTGGCTCAAAAGGCTTGGTCAGATAATCATTTGCACCCAAATCAAGTCCCTCCCACCTTATCATCCACCCTCGGATTTGGCGGTGAGTAAGAGGACAGGATGAGATTTCTATTTCTTAGTTCCTCTAGTACGGTAAAGCCGTCTTTCTTAGGCATCATCACATCTAAAATTACCCCATCGTAGGTGTCCACATCAAGGTATTCAAGAGCTTTCTTCACCGTCAACACCGCATCCACACTATATTTGCTGGTCTGCATAGCCTGACAGCCTTGACAGCGATTTTTCATCCTCTGCAAGTCAAAAAGCCTCATATATATATCTCCTTAGGGATCTGTTTATTCTACCATAAGATAAAAGATATAAGGTCAAGAGAATTAAATATAAGACAAATTTCAATTGACAAAATAAAAAATTTATTTATTTAAGTTTCGTTTTAAGCTTTCACCTTATATAATGACCCTCAACATAAAAGAACAGCAAAGAAAGGGAGAAAGCTTCTATGAAATTTTTTAGTTATACCTGCTTTTGAACCTGATGAAAAACTAATCAAAGCTGCTTTGAAGAAGTAAGTGCATTTAATCTATTTCAGATTATAGTTGTAGATGATGGTTCAGAGATAAATTAATAAATATATTTGCAGAAGCAGAAAAATATGCTCATAGTACTTTGACATGAGTGTCAATAAAAGGAAAGGAGCAGCACTTAAGACAGCCTTTTACTTATATAAAGGGGCTTAACGTGAATGGAATAATAGTTACAGCTGATTCAGACGGACAGCACACAGTAAGCGCATATAATCAAGGTCTCTGACAGTCTTAGGATAGATGAAGCAGCGATAACTACAGGAGCAAGATATTTTACAGTGAAAAGTTCCTTCTTAAGTCAAAGGTAGGAAATACTACAACAAAACACATTTATTTCCTCGTATCCGGACTTTTCCCAAATGATACCCAGTGTGGTCTCAGAGCCTTTAGTGTAAGCATACCATTTCTACTCTCAATAAACGGAGACAGGTATGAATACGAAATGAATATGCTTTTACTTAGCTAAGAAAAACGGACTTTAGCATAAAGGAAGTCCCAATCGAAACCGTTTACTAGGATGACAACAGTGGGCAGCTCATTTTTAACCCGTTAAGTGATGCATGAAAGATATACGGAGAAATATTTAGATTCACCTTTCTTCAATAGCATGCATCTTTTACAGACTACGCAGCATACGGACTCTTTAAGTTTGTTATTTGCGGCTCTGCCAACCTCACTTATGTTGGTAGCTCTCAAATGTAGGAGCAAGGCTAATAAGTAGACCTTGAATTTTAAACATAAATAAGAAGTTTGTAATGTTAAGCAGTGAAAAGGAAGAGGGAAGCCCTCATAAGGTACTTTCTAGCCTTGTAGCAGGTATACTTGGATTAAATACCATTATACTTTTAGGACTCAAATACTATTTCAGGTGGAAACATTTATTTACTTAAGCTAATCAGCAGAACTTGTTTGTTTTGCCATTAGCTTACTGTGCACAAAAGCTCTTTGTATTTAAGATGAAAACGAAAAGAGAAAAAGTATAGCTAGGATTACTCAATACTTAAAAAGGAGGAAGAACGATGTCACAAGAAATTTCTAAAAACCACTGGCACTTAGTATAGCAAAGCAGGATTCTAATTGGCTCACTTGACAGCTATGTACTGCTAAAGACCTTTGTAATCCGGAGGTACAGGCTGTGGTTGTAAAAATACAGACACCACTAGTAGCACAGGGTGCTGAAAATACAGCTAGATGAGGCAGCTGAACGGAGAGCAATGCGGAAGCTGATAATACATGCAGCAGACAAACAATGCTGTATCTGACAATACAGGTGACAGCAGGACCGCTACTGAGAATCAGACTGTGGCAGATACGACTCGCTGAAAAGTACGACAGCTACCGTAATACAGCTAGCGGCAACCCAAAAGACTGTGACGATACCTCTTACAAGGACGGAAATGAGATATAACAATAACAACAGTCAGAAAGAACAATACCACTGCATATGTGGCTGATGCTCGCTTTTGGATGCAAATTACTGAAAGACAGCTCTTTGCCTCATGACTCATTTCGGGAACAAATGTAACAGAAACCACATCGTCAATGGCTTCAAAACAACATGCTATCCTTGCAAACGGTGATTATTACGGAGCAGACAGAAGCGGATATGTTATTAAAAATGGTGTAATCTACAGAAACACGGTAAGAAGCTGACAGCGATTATCCGGACCTCTGTGGTATATAAGATGGCTCATTTAAGATAATTTTATGAAACTGATGTGACTGCAGAGCAGCTCCTGGCTGACGGAGTAGTAAACCCTTTTGCCTTTGGACCTTCAGCTTATAGAAAATGGAGAATCAGTGAGACCAGAACACTAGAGGTAAGACAGGCTACTGACAAAGAATCCTCGTACAGCAATCGGCATAGCTGATTCTAAACCACTCACATCTTAGTAGTGGGATCTGACGGAAGAACAAGGAGAGTGAGGACTTTCTCTACGAACTTGCGGAGGTGATAGAGCATGGTGCGACACAGCCCACAACCTGATGGTGGCGGTTCGTCAACTATGTATTTTAACGGCTAAATATTATCAATAATCCCACAACCACCTGGACATACATATATCAGAGAGGTGAGCGACATTGTCTACATTGGATATTAAAACAAAAAACTACTAAAAATCTCATTATTTGCGGAGCACTTAGCCTCTTCCTTGCAGTATTTGGCTCATGTTTATGAAATGTCTTACACGGCAGTACTGTGCATATGAGACTGATGTTCATCTTCCCACTTATTGCAGGAGTATTCCTGTTAAGGAATTCACCAAACAAGTACTTTTCTAAATACTGCGCTTGCAGTATTTGCAAAATGGTTTTGTCAAAAGGAATCATTGAAATATCGGGAAGAACCTCATCATTTGACCATCTATACTTAATCACAGGATGCCTGCTTTTGTTTGCAGCCTTTGTGTTTAAGAAGAAAGAATAGAAGATAGTGAGTACTCTAGAGGAGTCGGCATAGCAGCCGGCTCCTTTTCAAAAGGGTTAAGAGGATACTATGCACTATATAAGATAAACCTAGTAAAACAGATAGGGCATATAGTTAAAACTTATAACAATACATACTCAAACGATTTTTCAATGAGATATTTAAATGGTATTATAAGTCCATCAAAAACAACCGCATAAGGTTGACAGAGTATGTGAAAAAGATTATATGGAAAGGAGATTAACATTATGAGCAAATACAGATTTGAGACCTTACAGTTAAGACGTTGGACAGGAGCAGGCAGACCCTTGCTACAGACTGCAAGAGCGGTTCTATGTTATCAGACTACATCTGTGTATTTCTACAACAGCAACACGCGCCGACAGATTTGGCTGTAGCAGATCCGGTAAAATATCTATGGAAGACTTACCACTCCACTCCAGGATGTACTTGAGAAGAGAATAGCTGCCCTTGAAGGCGAAGTGCTGCTCTGGCTTTGCTTCAGGCTCATCTGGCAATTACTTATACTATCGAAGCTCCTGGCTGCAAAACGGTGACATATAGTTGCACAGAAGACACCCACGGAGGAAGCTACAACCTTCTTGCACACACACTTCCTCAGTCGGAATCGAGACAACCTTGTAGATATACACAATCTTGCTGAGGTAGAAGGCAATTAAGGATAATACCAGAGGAATATTTCATAGAAACACTTGGCAATCCTAAACAGTGGATATTCTCTGACATTGATGTCAGCCTTTTCTAGCTTGTTCATAAACACGGACTTCCTGTGGTAGATAGACACATCTCGGAACTCCTTATTTAATCAGACCTTTTGGAGATGGTAGACATAGTGGTACACTCAGCCACAAAGTTCATAGGAGGATGGAACTACTTTTAAGTGGGTGTAGTTGTTGAATCAGTGCAAGTTTGACTGGAAGGCTAGCGGAAAGTATGGCAATATCGCGAGCCAAACCCAAGCTACCACGGCATTTCCTCTATGATGCTGTTGGTCCTGCTGCCCTTTTGTTACCTATATACGAGCAATACTTTCCAAGAGACAGCAGGAGCCGTAACATCTCCATTTAATGCCTTCCTTCTTACAGGGTGAGGAGACTCTTTCTTTAAGGCTCTGACAGACATGTATGAAAAATACCAAAGAAGGCTGTGGACTCCTTAAGAATCATCCTAAGGTTCTAGCAGTTAACCATCCATCACTTCCTGAACATCCCTGACCACGAGCTTTATAAGAAGTATTTCCCAAAATGGAGGGAAAGCTCCATAGTTTACGATTGAGATTATGAGGAAAGGAAGAGGCTCGAAGTTTCATAGATAATCTAAGATATTCTCCTCCTGCCAATGTGGCTGATGTAAAGTCACTTGTTATCCACCTGCGAACTACAACCTCATTCACAGCTTAATGAGAAAGGAGCTTGATGAGCAGAACATTAAGCAAAATACAATCAGGCTTTTCAGATACGAACATATAGACGATATAATTGCGGACCTTGAAGGCGGCTTTGCAGCTATATACATAAAGTGAGATACACAGCCGTTTGCTGGGCAATGTATACGCCTTATTATTTCTAAAATTCTTTTTATAACTTTAAGGTTCATTTTAGGTTCAGTAGCTATTAGTGTACCTATCACAAATCACACGAAAGAGAAAATAATACAAAATGAAAGGAGGAAAACTTAGGAGCAGGGGCACATTTCAAAGGTTTGAAATAAAAGTTCTTATTAAATAAAGAACAAAAGGAAGCAGTGTTTGAAGCAATGAAGCCTTATATGAAGGCAGACAGCTACGGCAGAAAGTACTAACAAGAAATATCTACTTTGATAGACCTGATTTTTACTCATAAGGCATTTCTTTGATAAACCAATTTATAAAGAAAAGCTAGGTAAGAAGTTATAAAAGGTAAAATGAAGAGGATAAGGTATTCATAGAACTAAAAAGAAATTGACGGAATAGTTTACAAAAGGAGGATTGAAGCTAAAGAAAAAGAAGCAATGGATTACCTTGTAAGGGAAAGAAAGCTTTGAGAAGGAAAGCCAGATAGGAAAGGAAATTGATTATTTCTAGATTTTCTGCGATGATATAGAACCAAAAGCATCTAAGTTATGACAGACAGGCGTTTTCTTCGACAAAGACAAACCTGATTTTCGAATGACATTTGATGAAAACATTCTTTGAGAGAAGACAACTCAGCTCAACCAATGAGGTTTATGGAAAACCAATACTGAGGACGGAGATACTTTTACTCGAAATAAAAGTCAGCAGATACTTTCCCATTATGGTTGGTAGAAGTTCTCAGCAACATGGCATTTATAAGGTTTCATTTTCAAAGTACGGCAATGCCTACACTAGAGATTTTGAAAAACAGAAGATGGATGTTTGCAAGAGAAGTAGAAGTTCACAGAGAAGAAAATTTGAAAGAGAGGTTGAGCAGGATATGTTTAATAGTCTATTTAGTACAGGAACTACCACAGCGGTATCGCCTGCACTGTTCTAATTTGTATAGGGCAGTACCTAGATAGAATCTTCCCAGCTTTGGTCTACACCTATAAGAGCAGATATACAGATGCTTGTAATCTACATCGGCAATGTTTCTGCAGTGGTAAGTATGAATACTTTTGGTAAATGGTAACGTGGAGCCGGAGTAGCAGTTGCAGGAACGTTTGGGCTGTAAGATTCCTGCTCGGTACCCGGTACTGCGAAAGGAAATAGGAGCAAATATTTTTAGCAATGGCTGCAGGGACTTGCAGGTATGGGATTTGTGGATTATGCGGCAGCATTGCTCATAATGGGAACAGCAACACCTCATTTACACAAAGCTGGATATGCAGTTTTTGCAGGATCTAAATTGCAGAAGAGCTACAATAACAATACCTGAAAATCTGATTAGACAGATGTATTTTACAGAAACACTTTAATAAATATACCAAGAACTCAAACTTACTTGGTGTAAAGACAACCAACACGTAAGCTTTATTCAAACTTAGCTATGATGTTACCTTGAAGAAGGAGGAATAGAAAAAGAATTTTATTGATGCACTTAGATGCACGGTAAACTTGGAAATGCTCAAACCGTCCTGGAAATGGGTGGAGAAGAACTTAATTAACAAGAAAAATAACAATAAACAGCTTTATAAGAAAGGAAAACTAAAATTATGAAAAAGAAATGATGATGATAGCTTTTAACAGGTGGACTTTATTTAGTGTAACAGCTTGTAACGGAGTAGGTAAAATAGCAGCACCGCCACAAAAACTGTGGTAACTACCACTTCATGTACCAGCGGTACCAGTGTAACCACTGACAGCTCTACAAACAGCAGTACAACAACTACTGCATCTTCAGGAACTTCTCCTCCACTGCGACAGGAACAGTGAAGGCAGATGATGTTTACAGATCGTGACAAAGATGCATCTTATGATGAGTCAAGTGCTACCAAGGTTAATCTAGTGAAATAAAGGATTCAACCTATACTATAACCAAGGAAGGTGTTTACATCCTTTCAGGAACATATAAAGGACAGATAATTGTCAATGGCTGATACAAGGTTCAACTTGTACTTGATGGTGTGACAATTACTAATGAAAGCGCAGCTATATATATAAAGAAGCGACAAGGTTTCTTTCGTAACACTCAGGATGGTACCATAAGTACACTTACAACATCAGAACCTTTGTAGTTACTGATGACAACAACGTTGATGGGTTATCTTTCTCGAAAGGGTGACCTTTACCATCAATGGAAGCGGTTCTCTTAAGATAAGCTCTAGCCGCACACGGCATAGTAGGCAAGGATGATGTTGTAATTACAGGTGGAAATATTGACATCACATCCACAAAGAAGGGTATCAGCGGAAAGGACAGTGTAAGAATAGCTGATGGTACTATCAATATTACAACAGGCAGATGGTATTCACCTGAAAACAGTGATGATACAAGCGTAGCGTGTGTATATTGAAGGTGGTACTATTACAACAAATGCCGCAGATGATGGTATTCACGCAGGAACAAACCTCGATATAGTTGAGGTGATTGACACTCCAAATGTAATGAAGGTCTGAAGGGTGAGGAGTAAATATTCTCAGGCGGCGAAATAAATATTGTGTCAGTGATGATGGTATCAATGCAACTGCCTCTGCTACGACAGGACAGAAGGAAAGTATGGGCGGAAGATGCAAGCATCAATATCTCAGGTGCAAGGTTACTGCAAATGCGGAAGGAGATGGAATTGATTCTAACGCGACCTCACAGCAAGTGGTGGAGACCTAGTAAGTGTCCAACCAGGGGCGGATAATGGAGGTATCGATTATAACGGCACAGGTACAATCACAGGTGCGAACAGTTTTAGTAACAGAGATTCAGAGGACAGAGAACTTTGGTTCTTCATCAACTCAGGAAACGTGTAAGCAGTTATGTATCTACAATCAGGTAGCAGGAACCACTGTTAGTATTTTCGCTGATTCAAAGGGCAATGTACTTTGCGTTACAGCGCACGCCAAAGAGCAGAGCTTTCGGTGTTATCATCAAGTCTGAGTGCATGACACAGGGTGAGACGTACAGCGATCGCAGGAACCACAACACGTGCAGCAGAATCTAGCCAGCCAGTGCGGCTCAGGCGGAATGGTGTATGCAGGACAGGTGGTTTCAGGTAAATAAACTGCTCGAGTGGCACAGGTAACGCAGTCCCGGTGGCAACGGAAACTTCGGAGACCACAGGGTAACGTCGTGAGTACCCTGCGAAACAACAACTTTGAGTACCATAACGAGGCAATTGGAGGTCCAGGTGAAACTAATTTTGCTAGGCAATGGCAATGGTGGTGGATACTCACAGGAAGTATCTGAGGATGCCCCTTCAAATGGTCAGAGACGCAGAAACGTACAACAACAACGAAGGTGGTTCCAAATAGTAGGCGTGAAAGGAGGCGAGTAGTAAATCATCCGACAACCAACAGTTCAAAACACCCAGGAACAAAGGGAAGTGCATCTGGCTGCAGCGCAGACGTTAAGACTCAGTGGAGAGTTAGAAACTGGTACTTCACAAACTATCCAATCAAAATTGTTGCTTTTAATTAGTAGCGAAAGAGATCAGTGGAGGGCTAGTGCTCGCAGTTCTGTAAAGCATTTAAGCCCCAAACTCACACTAAAGAAAAATGAACACAAGATTTCCCCAGCTCATCTCTTTTTATTTCTCGTTGCAAATACGTATGATATGTGTGCTTATCTGAGTAGGAGTAACACATGTGGTCCATATTTGATGTACATACAAGGTTCCTGCCACTACTAGGCTTATTTATCTCATAGTAAAGCCAAAGCGTATGAATCTTGTTGTTTTGCCACATACTTATGCTCAGAGAACCTGTATACACATTTATGTGCTTTTACCATAACTGCAGACTATGCAGATGGAATTATTATAGATAAAGCAAATATCAGTGGGTAAGAAAACAAGGCTGGGTTTCGTCGCTGTGGCAGCAGTAATCTATCATCCCTCGTTGTTTGCTTTACTTTGAAGTACGCTAACTTTACCATTAGTACAACTCAATTCGCTTACAGGTGCAGGGATATGCGCTGTTGGTTGGCCCATGCCAATAGGTATATCATTTATACATCGTGAGTCTGCGTCCCATTATTGATGGTTACAGGCGATACCATATGGCTGCAGAAAACATCCCTGACTTTGGCATCGCTGTAACTCCTTTTCCCAGCTGATAGCAGGACCTATCGTGGCAGCACCGTACAGTGGCGGCTGAGGAAATGCAGGGAAGGGTAGGAAAACAGAGCGATTTTGCAAGGGTGTCAGTCACTTTATCTTTCGACTTGGTAAAAAGTGCCGCTGCCAACAACGCAGTGAGACCTCTTTGGGACAGTGTAAATGCACTTGACTGCTTCGTAAATGTCAGTAGGTAGTTTTTACGGACGGGGTACTTGCCTATACCTTCCGGGATCATTTCGACTTTTCCAAGTTATTCAGATATGGCTATAGGTATGGACTTATGTTTGGTCTCCATTTGACAGTAAAACTTCAACTATCCTTATATGGCTCAAGTCAATCATGGAGTTTTGGAGAAGGTGGTATATATCACTTCTACCTGGCTTTAAGGAATATGTTTATATTCCAATTTGGAGGCAATAGGGTTAGGGCTTGCTACAAGGACAGAAACATAGTTATAGTATGGATGCTACAGTGGCTAAGATGCAAAGTAGCTGGAAACTTTGCTGCCTGGGGACTGTATCAGTGTGTTATCTGATTTTTGCGCAGGTCTTTGAGAAATACACAGAGAAGATGCCCGCGGTTGTCAGACATCCTGTGCGTCACAATGTCTTTTGGTTATCATTACTGCTCCTTTGCTCGATTTCAGTTTGTGCAGAGAGTTTATATGCAGTGAACAGTTTGGATTAGGCGGTTATTCGCTGGCACAAAGAATTTATCTATCTTTAGCCTTTGATAACCAGCTAATAATCACTGGCAGTTGCGTGCACCGATGTGCCTGCAGATGGATTCGAAAACTGGCAGCCAAGGACAAACCGGTACTTTAAGGTGACTGCAGCAACTATACTTTGGAAGTGGATTAGGAATTTGTGCCTATCTGGTAGCATCAACCTACAACCATTCCTGTATTTTAGGGTTCTGTACGGGAGATATATATAGAAAATTTTTACTTTGGAAAATGCTAAAATAGCTGTGTTTAAGGACTTTAGGCTGCACTTTTCTTGGTGCAGTGCTTCATAAGCCCACTGAATTCTCACAAGCGAAGTCTGAGAACAGATATCGAGAAGCACTTCAAGTTTTCATACAGCCAAGTTTCTGATGGAAGTTTGCGAAGGATTACGGAGACCTTTAGTCACAGACCAGTGTCGGAAAGAAAGTTTTCTTTTATGCGAAACACGCTGTGAAAGGTCCGTGGAAGAACAGATGACAATGGTGTGTATTTTGGGCAAAGATGGCTCATCTGTTCGGGAAATATGACGCCTGGCTTGTGAGTCAGGAGACCGCAAGGAACAAATGAAAAACAATGAGTTGATGCATAACACGCAGACAAATTTCGCAGGCACTTTTCTAGGTGGCATTGGCCCTTCTTCTCTCTGGAGATATTAGGGAGTAGCTGGGTTACATGCCTTGCACCTGTCCATAATCAGACATTTATCGGAGGATATAAAAATGAAGCCGGAGATGAATATGTCACACGACCTGGGTACAATCTGAAAGCACGCAAATGGGCACATCTATTATAGGACAGACCATCACTGGAATCAGTCTTGGAGCATATTACGGGATATGAGGTTGTTGCTAATGGACTGGGGCTGAAAGCTCGCAGTCTCGATACAAAACTAAAGGTTGACACAGTTTCTAAGGACTTCCTTGGAACTTATGATTCTAAGTGCAAATACAGGATGTGGTAGGAGAGTCATACTGATGAGCATTACTTCCTCGTATTCTTCAAAAGAGAGATAGACAAAGCAAAGATGACCCGGACACGACGGTTGAGAGCTACGACAGTATATATATCCCGGATGCCTTGAAGGGAAAAAGACAAATATACAGTGTTTTCGAGGCAACCACAGTGTTATCAGACATTAAGACAGATAGCAAAACAGGTAAGACCCTCCTTTAATTAAAGAGAGTTTTGCTCGTTAAGGTCTTGCACGATTTTTGATAAAGGATTATGATAGAATAATAATGCTTGATTTAAGATATCGTAATAAAAGTCTTTAGTTATATTGACGAAAAATAAAATCACAGACGTGCTGGTACTACAGTACGCCAGGACTCTCGCAGAGGATGCAAATATTGCAGATTGTTGAGTGGATATGTTAAAGAAAGCTTTAAAATTTCCCTTATTATTTCGTTATTTTTAGTTGCAGTGCTTGCGTGCAGCAGTATTTGACAAAGCTAAGAAGGATGACATAAAAAGAGGAGACAACTGTACCAAACAGGTTTGAGTTTTGCAAAAGCCTGAGGTGAAATAAGTAAAAAGACAAAGACAGAAGGTTGCAAAGAAGCTTAAGGTAAGAAGCCGGATATTTATTCTATGAAGTATCAGAAGGCTGCAAAGAGTATAATCGAGAATTATAGAGAAAAGCGGCAGTTTATACAGGTGGATGCACCACTTCTTATCGTAAAACCCATATGGAACCAATACTACAGGTCTTTATATTTATTTTAAGCATAAGTCTAGAGTAAATACCATATATTCGGTTAATGTAAAAGGAAATTGACGTAAGGAAGATGCAAAACAAAAGGACTTTCTAGGAGCATTATATACCAATACTACGTATGCCACTTGTGCTGAGCAAGGAAGGCATAATCATAGGAATGGTACCGGGAGAAGAAATTACGCATCGGTATACATTCGTGATGAGAACAATAAAATGATAGCCAAAAAGCCAGGGTACAGGGTTAGACATTCCTGAGGCTGAAACCGTGACTATGAAGACTCTTGATGCTTCTCTTGAAAGAGAAGTTACCCAGCTTTTCGGATGGGTTGTTTGCTGTGTTTGGACTCGATGATAACGGAAGAAAGAAAACACATATTATTCTATGATAACTACGGCATTATAAGGGCTGAGTTACCTCTTGTAAAAGGTGGAGGAGCTGCTGAGACCACATAGCACAGATTGATGACAAGCTGTTTTTACGCAGTTGACAGTAACAGGTTTGCCATTATTGACCAGATTTGTAGGTTGAGAAGTTTATTCCACTTGAAGGCGGAGCCACAGCACTTGGAGATATGGACCTGAATACGGGCATAAGAAGGCTGTAAACTGTCAAGAAGAAACGGAAATGACGGAATTTTCTCGGTAGACATCTTGGAGGGCAAATCCAAGGAGATAGTAAACTTTAATAAACTTTCTGCTTACATATAAGAAAAGGCGGTTCAAGTTAAAGCTTTACTCTCAGTGCAGTTTATTAATAGATAATGACTTGATTAAAGTGAGAAGAACACTGTCCATTGTTAGGATTAACAATGTTTTCAGAAATCCTAAGATAGGGAGTTATTTCAGGCACCATGACCTGAAATCAGCTTAGGTGATGCGTTCTACAGTGCAGGATGGAGATTTTGTCAGCCAGAAAAAGCAAAGTACGAGTATGTTGATAGCAGAAGCTTGGTAAGAAACAGTATCATCTGATGGTGTTTGACAATAACTCAGGCGGCTTGAATTCCTTTAGCTACAAGTATCTGGGTAGATGGGGAAGAAGATGACATATAGCCTTGAAAACAGCGTCGAACTTCCTTATTCCGCTGAGAATGAGAAGTGCTCTCATATCAGGGTTGTCTTATGGCGGCTTCTAGCAGGAAGTGGCAGTTTTGAGGAGTACAATCCGGGACGGATATAAACTTGTGAGCTACAGCTTAAGAACAGGCTTACAGGGTATATAAGCATAGTATGAAAGGCAGTTGGTTTACCAGTAATGGAATTTAATGAATTTATTAGTGATAAGAAGATACTCTCAGGTATAGGAAAGGTTTAGATTTAAGAGACCAATTCATCTGTTCAGGCAGTTTATGCTAAGGTGCTGAGGGGGCAGCTATTTTTGTGCAGGCTCACAGGTTCAGGGGAAAGACCTTGGCTTATTTGCTTCCTTTATTTGAGAAGTATAAAAATGTGGAAAGGAGAATAAGGTTATTATAGCGGCTCCTACCACAGAGCTTGCTACGCAGATACATGAGACAGGGCTAGAGCTTTGTCAGAGGAATACAGGTATAGAGTCATTCATTCGGTCGCTTTGGTGGGAAATGCAAGCATAATAAGGCAGATTGAAAAACCTCAAAAAGAAGCCTCCAGATTATCGTAGGTACATCGGGACGAATAATAGAGCTAATCAGAAAAAGAAAATTGCAGCACTATTTGGTTAAAACTTTTAGTGCTTGATGAGGCGACAGACTCTTTGATAAGAACAATAAGGAGACTACGGATGCACTTTATCAAATGTCTTGTAAGAGACAGACAGCTTTTTGTTGTCTCTGCTACCCAGACAAGAGCAGCTCTTGATGGGGCAGACAGCTGCCCTCGACATAGAGGAGATTAGTGCTGACGGTGGACGGGAAAATCCTGCCAATATCAAGCATTGGTATGGTTTGTAAAAAGAAAACAAAATGAAATCTTCGTGTAGCCACAGGGGCAATAAGGACAAGGAAGGCGATTATCTTTGTAAATGGTACTTATGATATAGAAGAAACCTATAAAAAGCTTGCCCACCATCATTATCAGGTGGACTATATAGGCGGAGAGGCGTACCAAGGAAAGAAAGAAGAAGGCATGCAGGGATTTTCCTCATGGAAGTTTAAGCTGCCTGATAGCTCACTGATATAGCTGCGAGAGGCTCACAGTTTGATGATGTGAGATGAGTTTTCCATGTAAAATCTACCTGAGGACATGATACCCGCTATCTTCACAGGGGCAGGTAGGACAGGGCGTGCAGGCAGGGTGGGAAGGAACTTGATTATCATTACAGAGAGAACTGCTCTTATCAGCATGAAAAGCACTTGGAATCAAGTTTTCCCAAAATTTTACTATAATGGTAAGCTAATGGATGATGAGAAGGAAGATGGGCGAGATGATGGCTGAACTTTATGTAACAAAAGTGTAATTGTCAATTACAAAGGACATTTCCAAATTGGAGATGTCCTGATAAATTTAATAAGAATCAAATCCTCATAAAGCATCCTTGCCCTATTAAGGGTGGCGGGAGCTTTCTAGAGCCTTTGCTTCTATCTGTCTGATACGCTCTCTGGTTACATTAGAAATTCTTTACCTACCTCTTCAAGAGTTCTGGTTCTTCCATCAAGAGAGCAAAATCTAGCACGAGTACCCCCTGTTTCCCTTTCGGAAAAGAGTGTATAGAAGCACTTTTTATCTGATCCTGAAGCACAGATGTGGTAGCGCTCTTCAGGACCCATTATGGTATCATCCTTGATAAAAATCTCCAAGGTGGCTGTCGTCCTCTTCTCCGATAGGGTATCGATGATATAGGATCAGCGGAAAATCTTCATTCTTCACATGCACCTTCTCTACAGGAAGATTCATCCCAGCTGCAATTTCCTCCCTGAGGGTTCACGCCCCTAGTTCCTGAAAGCGACTCCTGGATACCCTGTATGCCTTGTTGATTACCTCTGACATATGTACAGGTATCACGCTGTCCTTGACTGGTCCCGCTATGGGAACGTGTGATTGCTGCCTTATCCACCAGGTAGCATAAGTACTGAATTTATAGCCTTTGGTATCAAATCAAACTTATCTACTGCTTTGATGAGTCCGAATTTCCTTCCTGTAGAGGTCGAGAAGAAAGACCACATACATACTTCTTTGCTATACTTACAAGCCTGAGATTGGACTCTGTAAAAGCCTGTCTGAAGCATCCTGATCACCTGAGCTATTTTCTTAGCAGCTCAACCTCCTTCCATACTTAGAAGATGGTTACCGATTTCTTAAGATAAATCTCACAGGATCATCTGACATTATCGAAAGAGTTATGCATCTCCTATATCAAGGTCTGCATCGTCATCAACTTCGGAAGTGAATCATCAAAGAGATCGTCATCCATATCGTTAATGTTCATAATGGTAACGCCGTTGCTCTCGAGATAGTCCAGGATTTTCTCGTAGTGACTGGCGTCAATGTTAAGACTCTTAAAAATAATCATTTTAACTTATCGGACTCGATTACATCTTTTTATTCTTTTGCAATTTGAAAAGTCCTTCTAATTTCGTTAAAAATCATCCTTTGCCACAGCGAGTGGTATTCTCTGGTTTGCATTTTCAGCCACTACAGCAGTTTGCTTGTTGATTTTTAGTAGTTTTCTTTCGCGCAGTTTCTGCTTCTTTTTCACTTCTTTCGTCTCTTTTATTACTTTTGTTTCTGTACTTTACTTTCTTTATCTTTAGCATTGAAGCCATTAGCACCATTCCTTTCAAATCTCACTCTTAATTCTTGAGCGTAAACATTGTAATTATACCACAAATATAAAACTAAAATCAATACAAATTTAAAATGAATCAGCTCAGAAAAATTTGAATGTTTCGCTGAAAGTGGTAAAATGAGAAAGATTGATGAAAAATGATGAAATTAATGAGGTATATATGCATCTATGAGTCGTGATAACGGACGAGTCGATTATTGACAAAAATGAAAGGCTCTGTAAAGAGGTAATTGGCGTAGTCAGCGGGAAAGGGTGGAGTAGACAAGTCATTCGTCACCCTCAAGGCTTGCAGCGTATTTCAAAAGAAAGGTTACAATTCAGCGGTTCTTGATGCGGATATTGCTGGGACCATCCATTCCAGAGATGTTTGGCTTATAACAGAGGCAAATGAAAAATGGAATACAGCGGAACTACCAAGGGCGGAATTCAGGTAATGTCTGTGAACTTGCTTTTGGACGATGAATCAGTCCCTGTTGTCTGGAGAGGACCTATAATAGCAGGCACCGTAAAAGCAGTTCTGGTCAGAAGTGGACTGGAAAGATGTAGAGTATATGTTTGTAGACTATGCACCGGAACAGGTGATGTACGCTTACTGTATTTCAGTCACTGCCAGTTGACGGCATAATCATCGTTACACTCCTTCTGAACTGGTATCTATGATAGTAGAAAAAGCCGTAAATATGGCTAATGCTATGGAAATACCTGTACTTGGAATAGTTGAGAACTACAGCTATATCAAATGCCGGACTGCGGTAAAACTTATCTATCCGTTTGAGAAGGAAGACCGATGATGTTGAGCGTAAATACGGCATCCGGTGCTTTCAAGGCTTCAATGGACAGCAGGATAGCGGATGCTATGGACAATGGTAGGTTGAAGAGCTTAATCTTGATGTGCTTGGTGAAACAGCAGATACAATTGAGTTTTTGCTAAGAAGATATTGACCATAGTATGAACAGAGAGGAATACGGAGAGGACCACAAAGGGTAGCAATCGCTCTTGATGAGGATGAAAAGTTTGTGAGTAAGCTTGCAAATGCTCATAGGTTCGTCATTGCAGATACAAAAGGAGTGAGAAAATCCTTGAAAGGACTACGCTTGAGGCAGATTCACCTGAAGGACTGTAGCTGCATAAGCCGGCGTGGATATGTGTTATCTGCAGTGGTATTGATAAGCACTCTAGGGCTTCCCTTGCAGACAATGCTATTGCATCAGTGCCTGTGCTAAGGGTGAAGTAGAGGATATGCTTGCTAATTTCTTAAACGGACAATATAGTAAGGCTTAAAAACTTTTTATTTACGTTTATAGTCTGTTGTGATAAAATGTGGGCAGTTAAGTAAACAAAAATTTAATAGCATCATACTGATGCGGAATGGAGAATAATATGTATTTAGTATCAGCAAAGATATGTTAGTTAAGGCAAAAAAGCAGGACATTATGCTGTAGGTCAGTTCAATATCACTAACTTAGAGTGGACAAAAAGTATCATATGACTGCTGAAGAACTTAAAAAGTCCTGTTATCCTAATTGTATCTGAAAGGCGCAGGAAGAGTACATGGTGGATACAATGCGGTTGTAGGTATGGTAAACGGTTTACTTAAGGATCTTAGGATATCCGTACCTGTAGCTCTTCACCTTGACCACGGCTCATTTGAAGGCTGCTACAAGTGTCTTGATGCGGGATTTTCTTCAATTATGTTTGATGGTTCACATTATCCTATTGATGAGAATGTAGCAAAGACAACAGAGCTCGTTGCAGCTGCTCATAAGATGGGTGTTTCCATTGAGGCAGAAGTTGGATCTATCGGTGGAGAAGAAGATGGTGTAATTGGTATGGGTGAGTGTGCAGATCCTGAAGAGTGCAAGAGGTTGCTGATCTTGGGTAGACTTCCTTGCAGCAGGTATAGTGTAACATCCACGGGTATATCCTCCAAACTGGAAGGGTCTTTCATTTGAAACTCTTGACGCTATCCAGAAAAAGACAGGAATCCTTCCTCTGGTTCTTCACGGTGGTACAGGCATTCCTGCAGATATGATTAAAAAGGCTATCGAGCTTGGTGTATCCAAGATTAATGTTAATACAGAGTGCCAGATATCATTTTACGTAGCTACAAGAGAGTACTTCCGAAACGAAAACAAGGATAAGGCAAGCAAAGGGATTTGACCCTCATGGTACTTGCTCCTGGTTTTGAGGCTATCAAGGCTACAGTTAAAGAAGATGGAACTCTTTGGTTCAGTAGGAAAAAGCTGAATAGAGAAATTACTCTTTAAGTTAAGGTTTAATTGCTTTGCCACATCAGGGTGGAGGTTTTTGGTATGGGTATTATATGCTTAAAAGCTTTAACGGATATGGCTGTTTTTCAATAGAAATAGGAGTTGTTATCTGATGTGGATTGCTAACAATTGGAAAGAATATGAAGTCCCGATTGTTCGTCAGGCGAAAAGCTCGAGAACTGAGGGTGGATATTCTCTTATTCGTCCTGATCCTCAGGTGATTTGGGATACAGAAGACACTTAAGGGTGGAAAAAGACCATCTGCCCACTACCATAGAAGCAACCGTGGAGGTGGAGAATGGAGTTTTGACCTCCTGAACAGTGGAATATTCATTACAGAGACTTGACCTTCAATCTGAAGCCCTCTGAGCTTCAAAGCACACAGGACTCTTTCCGGAACAGGCTGCAAAACTGGGACTGGTTTTCCGATCATTATAAATAAGAACAGGAAAAACTAAAAGGTTCTAAACCTCTTTGCTTACACGGAGGAGCGACAGTGGCAGCAGCCAAGTAGCGGAGCCGAGGTGAGTTCATAGATGCTGCCAAAGGGGATGGTAGCTTGGGCAAAGAGGAAAATGCACAAAGCTCTCAGGACTTGAGCGGCTCCTATTCGCTACATAGTGGATGACTGTGTCAAATTTGTAGAAAGAGAAAATAAGACGTGGCAATCACTATGATGGAATAATAATGGATCCTCCTTCCTACGGAAGAGAGTACAAGGGTGAAATAATATGGAAGATTGAAGAGGCTGTATATCCTTTTATTAAAGAAGTGTACAGAGCTTTTACATAAGGAGGCAAATTCTTCATATCAACAGTTACACTACGGTCTTCAGCTAGCAGTGTAGCTATATGCTAATACTGCACCAATCACAGACTAAATTGGTGGCAAAGGTGATGGCTGAAGAAAATTGGACTTCCGGTAGATGGCAGGTGCTTCCTTGTGGGGCATCAGGAAGGTGGATAGGAGAATAATGGAAAACAATACAGAAGATATCAAAGAGAAATGGGATAAAAAGAGTCTGTTTTAAAGAAATTAGAGACTATGTGTTTCTAATTGCGCTGGCTTTATATTAGCATTTTTGATGAATAAGACTTTGCATATGCAAAATGCAGAAGTTTCCAACAGGCTCTATGCTTCAATGGTTGAACCCGGGCGACAGACTTATGGTAAACAGGCCCTTATCTTTTGCGAAGACGAGAGAGATATAATATTTGCTTATCCGGATGATGAAAGTGAAAAATTATCTAAAAGAGAATCATAGGACTTCCGGGAAAGGTTGAGATTAAAAGGACTTGTCTATAATGATAAAGAGCCTTTGTCAGAGCCTTATCTTAACGATCCTCAAATGGAGACTGGGTACTACTCACAGGTTCAAAAGGATGTTACTTTATGCTTGGCGACAATAGGGATGAAAGTAAGGATGCAAGGTATTGGGATAATAAGTATGTAAAGAGAGAGTGTGGGAAAAGGCTTGGCTTAAATACTATCCACGCTGCTTTCTTACATTGCAGAATATTCGGAAAGTAACTAAGTATGAATGGAGCTATGAGGGGGACTCAAGTATAAGTTAATTTCCTTCCTATACGGAATGCTGATTGCTGCCATAATTATGCTTACAGTTCCGAGACGCATATGAGAGGCAAAAAACTAAGACAGGACAACACAAATGCAAAATCAAAGACAACTTTGATGCTGGGTGACAACATCGCATACGGAATGGCTCTTGGTAAAAAACACGGTACAGGGGTGGATAACCCTGATACAGTATATTGGCTGGTGAGGGGCAGCGTAACCATCAACTTTTATATATCCTGATTTTTAAGATTCATGGGTGAAAAATGCCAAGGAAGGTTGTTAACACTTTCACTAATACAAGAAATTTTGACCTTATTAGAGTAAAGAAAGAAGATAGAAGACATTGTCGTAGTGCTTGATGCAATTGGTAGAGATGAAAGAAAGCTGCAAAGAACACTCGTGAACTGTCTTAAGCTGTGAGAGCAGTTGCAGGTTTACTATGTAAACATTCTTCCCCTATGTACATAAAAGGAAGATACAAGGATAAGTCACGGCTGATGGCAGAGCACAACACTGCGAGAGAAGGCTTGGGAATACAGACATCGTTTATATAGATGCACTATGGTATTGCAAAGTCAATTGAAAATTACAGAAATTGCACCTGGGATAGAATTCATTATTCCAAAAAGTGCATAATCCGATGTTAAGGCAATTCTATCTGTTATAGAAAAGAATAAATGCTAAAGTGCCCTTCTTGCCAAAAAGAAAAGTGAAAGAAGAAAAGACAGATGAAAGGTAAGCAATGTATTAAAAGATTGATTGAAGTATGGGCAGAGAATAGTGTGTCTATGAATGAAAACAAAGAGATACAAGCTTTTTAAGCTCATTTTGATCTACGATAAATTAAATGTTTGGGAAGTTTTCTATGTTGTTGGAACAGAGACTCTTTAGAGGCAAGCCTGAATTCTACATTGAGACAATCAAGCCCGAGGGTAGAGCAGTGCTGATGAATAGAAAAACTAATGAGGATGGAATATCCTCTTATGTTAGCAGTGATAAGCCCTGGAAACCATGGAATGCCGTACTTATATGGGTGATAGTAATGTTATCTTATGAGCCGTAACAAAGGGAATATGAAAAAGTATGACAGGAAAGTGTACTGGCTTGCAGAAAGTGGTGCAGGAGGCGGGGCTGATTGGCGACGACTGGTTGTAAAGCTTGGGTTAATTAATCCGGACTATGCAGAGAATTCCTAACAACAGCAGATAAGACTGATGTCTTAAAAAGAAATAGAGAGAAATCGATGCGCAATATCGTGGTAATGCTTGGGAGTAAACAGTCTTGGTGATGGTTATGCCAAGGATTTGAGCGGAAAACTTAGAAAATCTCGAAACTACAGGGCAAAAAGTTGGCTATATATCTATCCTGCCATATAGATAAGTCAAAATACCACATATCTTTGGCTGACATACTAAAGTTCAATTCTTATGAAAGATGAACTTAAGGATACAATATAAGATATATTGATGTAGCATGCAAGTTTAGCAGGTATCGAGGGCTATAAAGAAATGAGACATGACGGTCTGCATTATAACAGAAAATATAGACAATTTATTTGGTAAAATAATAAAAATAATTGTAGAAAATAACTAAAAATTATATTTTTATTAAATAAAAGCTTGATAATACGTTGATGTTGGCGTATAATAGCGATGTTGTGTCAGTAATGAAGCGGAGGTTGCCGAAAATACTGCAAAAACGGGTTTGGGTTTTCGTGGAGCAGAATGTCAAGAGACCAGAAAGGTCTGTAAACCTGGCGACAAGTCACTGTACAGAAAACAACTAATATGTTCTACAGGTAGGGCGTGGTGTGATTATCAGTATGTTTATGATTATGAAACCTCCCGGTGTGTACAGTCACCGGCTTGTCGTACTAAATAGCTGATGATTCACGAAAGTGCGAAAAGGCGACTTACGTGGCAAGTCAGTAATGAGAATCATTAAAAGCGTACGATCGTCAGCTTATCGAGACGGTTCAGCAGCAAGATTGTTGATACTGTAAAGAAGGCTGAGACAGGTGAAAAGTGGTCCTGTCCTCTTCCAACAAAAGAAGGAGATAGTTACGATACTTCGTGCGGTGCACAAGTATAAGGACTCCAGAGAACAGTTTGAGCAGAGAACCCACAAGAGACTCATCGTTTTTCGAGCCTAACCAGAAATTGGTTGACGCATTATCAAGACTTGATGTTCCTGCAGTGTTGAAATCAAAATCCAACATAGAAGAATAAGTAGGAAACAAAGTTAGCAAGATCCTTGGGGTTATGGATAGAGAGAAAACTCTATTTAAGCCCATCTAGGATGGCCGGAGAGTTTCGGTCCGCTGTGGAATCAACAGGAGGTAGAGATGAAAGAAAGCAATACGCTACTACAAAATCGGTGGCCAAGTGATTTTGCTGAAGACAATTCATTCATTCACTGTAACTGTATTAAAAGGCTGATCCTGCTGTAGTAACTCAGGTTAAGACAGTGAGAACGATGGCTATAGCGCAGTTCAGGTAGGTTTGAGTGAGATTCGCGGGAAACTCGTTAATAAGCCAAAAGAAGGACATTTTGCTGGTAGAGCGTTCTGTAAAGAGATTCATAGAGAATTTAAGCTGGGATGCTGAGGGTACAAGGCTGGAGACGAAATCAAAGCAGATGTATTTGCATCAGGCGATAAGGTTGATGTAGCGCTACATCTAAGGGTAAAAAGGTTTCAAGGGTGCTATTCACAGACACGGTCTTCACGGAAGGACAATGACTCACGGTTCTAAGTATCTGAACACGCTGGTTCTAACGAGTGCTTGTTCTGATCTAATAAGGTATTTAAGAAGCGAAGATGGTAGGACATATGGGACACGTTAGGGTTACAGTTCAAGAATCTTGAGTGGTAAGAGTTGATGCAGAAAGGCTTAATCCTTGTTAAGGGAGCTGTTCCAGGTGCTAAGAGGCGCTTGTAATGATTAAGACACACAGAAAAAGTAAATAATATAACCTGACGGGAAGGAAATATAAATGGCAAACATATCTGTATTAAAATATGGAAGGCAAAGAGTTGGAACATTAGAACTTAATGATGCAATCTTTGCAGTGAAAAGTAAAACATCTGATGCATGAGCAGTTGTTTTACAGCTTGCTAACAACCGTCAGGTACACAGAGTGCAAAGACACGTGCGGCTGTTCGTGGAGGCGGAAGCAAAGCCTTGGAACGAAAGGAACGGTCACGCAAGACGGGGATCTAAAAAGCCCACAGTGGAAGGGCGGCGGTGTGATATTCGCACCACAGCCAAGAGATTATTCATTTTAAGATGAATAGAAAAAGAGAAGCAGGCGGCTATGTTCTGCCTCACAACAAAGGTTAAATGAGAATAAACTATCGTGTGATGAGTTCAAAGCTTGGTGAGATTAAGACAAGAGCTGCTAAGAAGGTTTTAGAAGGATATTAAGGCTAACAAGGCTCTTATTATTCTTGGTGAGAAGAAGACGTAATTCTTTCTGCAAGAAACGCAGGTCAGTTGCAACAACTTTGACCAATAGCATCAGTATATGATATCTTAAAATCATAAACCCAGCCTTGTTATTACAAAGGATGCTGTTTCAAAAGATTGAGGAGGTATACATAATGGCAGATATTAAAATATTTATGACGTTATTTGAAGCCTATCATCACTGAAGAGTATGAACGGCATAGCGGAAGAAAATATGCTTTTCTCGTATAAATCCTGGAAGCTACCAAGACTCAGATTAAAGAAGCTGTAGAAAATGTTTGCAGGAACAAAAGGTTGTTAAGAGTAAGCACAGTAAATGCAGACGGAAAGGATTAAAGAGACGTGGAGTAACTTATAGAACTGCTAAGACAAAAGAAACTATGTAAAAAGCTTTCAGAGGATATGAGGATATCGGATCTTCAAGGATTATAATTAACAAATAGTATGGCACGCAGCCGATAACAGCAGCTTAGGGCGGATGACTAAGATGAGAAGAGTTTATAATGGGAATTAAAATTGGTCATATACACCTTCCAGACGTAATGCGACGGTTTAGACTAGCAGAGATTACAAAGTCAACACCGGAGAAGTCTTTGTGTGTGTCATACAGAAGAATTCAGTAGTAACAATCAGGGTAAAGATTACAGTAAGACATAGAGGCGGATCGCATGCAGACTTTAGTAGTGATTTTAAAGAGAAGAAAGATGGAATCCCTGCAAGGTTGTTGCTATTGGTACGATCAAACCGTACAGACACTGCACTCTTACATTATGCAGACGGTGAGAGGCTTATATCCTTGCTCCTGTGGCAAACAGTAGGAACAACACTTATGAGACAGTGCTGAGGGGCTGAAGTAAAGAGTAGGAAATTGTCTTCCTCTTTCATCAATTCCGGTTGGTTTCAAATATTCACAATATAGAGTTATATCTGGCAAGGGTGGACAGTTAGTTCGTGCAGCAGGTAATGCAGCTCAGCTTATGCTAAAGGCAAGTATGACCCGACCCGCCAGAATACCATCGGTGAAATGAGAATGGCACCTGCTGAGAGTGCCGTACTACTATCGATCAGGTTGGAAGAATCGATATCGAACTTGTAAAATGTTGGTAAAACAGGACGTACACGTAATAAAGGTATCAGACCTACAGTTCAGTGGTTCTGTCATAGACCTAACGACCATCCACACGGTGGTGGTGGAAGGTAAAACAGGAATTGGTAGTCAGGCCTGTAACCTGCTGGGTAAACCTGCTCTGGTCTTAGGACAAGAAAGCAATAAGAGGTCCAATAAGTTAATCGTGAAGACGCGATGGTAAGGACTTAAATAATAGATTATAAGGAGGTTTAATCGCGAATCACTTAAAAGGACCATTTGCTGATGGACATTTATTAAAGAAGATGATGCTCTAACGCTGCCGGTGATAAGAGCGTAGTTAGAACTTGGTCGTCGTTCAACAGTCCCTTCATTCGTTTGGACACACAATGGCTGTTCACGACGGAGCTATGTGCCTGTATATTTGACGAATGGTAGGACACAAGCTTGGAGAATTCATACCAACAAGGTCTTACAGAGGACATAGTAGGAACGAAAAGAGAATGTAATAAAATATTTCCATAAAACTGAAAGGAGAGTACATCCATAATAAAGGACATAGATCCCAGATCAAAAAGAAAAGAAATGAGAACAACAGAGATGGGACCACACGCAAAGTTATCTTATGCCAGAGTTTTCAACTCAGGAGGCTTGTTTCGTTCTTGATGCGATCAGAGGCAGGATGTAAATACAGCACTCGGTATATTGACGCACTACAGATGGTGCTTCAACAGTAATAGAAAAGTTACTTAAATCTGCTATTACCAGAAATGCAGAGTTAAAAGGTCTTAACGCGACCAACCTTTTCGTTGAGGGTGTTTCGCAGGAGATGGTGCAATCATCAGAAGAGTACAGCCAAGGGCAGAGAGGCGCATACCGCATCTTCAAGAGAATGAGTCATATAACTGTAATTAACGAGAAGTAATAAGAAAGGAGTTAAGACCAAATGGGACGAAAGGTTAATCCTCACGGTATAAGAGTTGGTGTAATCAAGACTGGTCATCAAAATGGTATGCGGTAAAAGATTTCGCAGACTTCCTTGTAGAAGATTATAAGATTAGAGAATTTCTTAAAGAAGAAACTCTATGATGCAGAGTAGGCAGTAGTGATATAGAAAGAACATCTGACAGAGTTATCATCATCGTTAGCACATCACAGCCTGGTATCATGTAGGTAAGGGTGGTGCAGATGTTGACAGATTAGAGGTAGAGGGTTCAGGAGTTAAGCAAGCAGAAGGTAGACCTTAAGGTTAAAGGAAATTAGAAGGCTGACTTAAATGACAGTTAGTTGCAGAGATGGCTAAGGATCTTAGACCCGTATTTCCTTCAGACGTGCAATAGAGTCTGCTATGGAAGAACAATGAAGAATGGTTACTAAGGGTATAAGACAAGCAGTATCCGGTCGTCTTGGCGGTGCTGATATGGCTCATTACAGAGTTCTATGGCGGAACTATTCCTCTTCAGACACTTCGTTGCAGACATCAGTATGGTTTTGCAGGCTGCACAACCTATGGTGGGTTGGTGTTAAGTGCTGGATCTACCTTGGAAGTTCTTCCTACTAAGAGGGAAACAACAAAAAGAAGGGCGATAAATAATGTTAATGCCTAAAAGAGTAAAACATCGTAAAGCAGTTCCGCGTGGCTCTATGAAGGGCTGCTCACAGAGGCAATATCTATATCAAATGGAGAGTTCGGTATCGTTGCATGAGGCCATCTTGGGTTAAGTCAAATCAGATAAAGCAGCAAATTGCTATGACTCGTTACATTAAGCGTGGTGGTAGGTTTGGATTAAGATATTCCCTGACAAGCGGTTACTATTCAGCCTGCTGAAAACTCGAATGGGTTCAGGTAAAAGGTTCCCTTGACTACTGGGTAGCAGTTATTTAAGCCTGGCAGGTAATGTTTGAAAATTGGTGGAGTTGATGAAGAAATAGAAGGCGCTTCGTCTCGCTATGCTGCGACTTCCATAGGGTGTAAAGTAGTATCTAAAGCAGATTTGAAGGAGGTGCTGGATAATAGAAAAAGTTACAAGAAAGTGTGTTCCAGGACGTGGCTGTAAGACCTGGGTTGAGACTTAATGAAGGAAATTGAGTCGCCGCAAAGGAGGAACTTGGCTTTAACAGATTCCAGAATGCAACCATCGACGATGATGCAAGCCGTATTAGAAGAGATTGAGAAAAGAGATATCATGAAAATTCAGACTGTTTTAACGAGACGAGTGCTAACTGACAGGTGAGTGATCCGAAGAGGAGACTTGTATACTCGTGGAAGAGAAATCTTAGAAAAAGTGCGTGCCGGCCAGGTAGTTAGCGATAAGATGGACACGACTATCGTTGTTGCAGTTATAAGATGATGTGACACCCACCTTGTGGTGAGATCGTTAGAAGAGAACTCGTAAAGCTACGCTGAGGATGCTGACAACGAGTGCCACATCTTGGGTGACAGAGTTAAAGTTATGGAGACCAGACCTCTGTCCAAAGACAAAGAGATGGAGACTTGTTGAGATGGTTGAAAAGAGCATGTATCCCATCTTTTAATGTTGAGAAAGGTGCTAGTAATGGTACAGCAGGAAACGAGATTGGCGGTTGCTGATAATGCGTGCAGAGCTTCTTTACATTCTACGTGTTATGGGTGGCTCGACCAGGAGTATATGCGGCTATGGGCGATATAATCGTTGCCAGCGTTAAGATGCAGCTTCTCAGGCGGAGTTGTTAAAGAGGGTGACGTTGTAAGGCTGTTGCATGGTTCGTACTAGAAAGGGCTGGCGATAAGAAAGACGGTTCTTACATACAAGTTCGATGAGAGATGCAGCGGTTATAATAAAAGGACGACATAAGACACGACTTGAACTCATATGTTTGGACCAGTAGCAAGAGCGTGAAAACGCTTCATGGAAGATCCGTATCACTTGCTCGCGGAGTTTTATAAGGAGGTGTAAGGTGGCTGCAGTAAGATTAAAGGTTGATGGGTAAGGCCATCACAGAGGAAAATGCATAGGGCACCAGGAGAAGTTATCTCCGTTAGAGGAGAAGGTGAGGTAATCGTTGAAGGTGCTAACATGGTAACAAAAGCATGAAAGCATCACGAGAGCAATCCTAACGGCGGTCTCGTACACGAGGAAGCTGCTATAAGATATCTCCTAATGTTATGTATGTGACCAAAAGGAAAGGTAACAGAGGTTGGATTTACTGCGGGTGACAAGAAAGTCCGCGTAGCTAAAGCAAAACAGCGAGCGATATCATTGAAAGCTAAAACAGAAGGTATTTATAGTGAACAGGTTGAGAGAAACCTATGATAAGGAAATTGCACCTGACAGAAAGGAGTTCGGTTATATGTAGTGATGCAGATTTCAAAAGAAAGCTTGATAAAGGTAGTTTATCAATATGAGATTGTTGGTGAGGAGCTAAAGAGAACGCTAAGGTTCTTGAGTGCAGCCTGATGACCTTGGAATAATTGCAGGACAGAAAAGCTAGTCAAAGGCTAAAGAGGTCTGTCATAAACGCCAAACTCCGTGAGGAATACCAATCGGATGTAAAGAGATTACTCTTAGAGGTGACAGAATGTATGAGTTCGTTGACCGTCTCATCAATCTTGCACTTCCACAGTACGTGACTTCAGAGTGTTAATCTAATGCTGAGTGGTGAGGGTGATTATGCACTTGGTGTAGGAACAGCTTATTTTCCCTGAGTTGGTATGATAAAGTGAGACAAGGTGAAGGTATGGACGTAATTTTTCGTTACTACCGCTGGGAAACGAGACCGAAGAGGCAAAGGAGAGCTCGTAGAGCGTGGAGATACCTTTGCAAGAAAGATAATTAAGGAGGAAACTATGGCTAGTTATCGATGAAACTTAAGCAGGAAAGACCTGCAAAGGTTCTCTGCGGAATATACGTTGCAAAATCATGGTAGTCCTCCATCTTAGTTGAGAAAATACGGAATCTGCAGAATCTGCTGCCGTGAATTAGCTACAAAGGACAGATCTGAGCGTGAAGAAAGCCAGCTGTCGTATTAGGAAGGAGGTTAGATAAATGACAACAAGTGATCCCAATTGCTGATATGCTTACAAAGAAATCCGTAATGCAAATGCACGGCTAAACACGATAGAGGGTTGATGTACCTGCTTCCAATATGGAAGGTAATCAATCGCTGAAGATCCTCTTAGAGAGAGGTTATATAAAGAGTTTTGCTATCAGTGAGGTTAATGGTTTCAAGAATATCACATCGAGCTTAAGTACGGTAAGGATAAGAATGAAAGAAAGTTATTAACGGATTAAAGAGAATCTCAAAACCTGGATTGCTAGAGTATATGCTAACTGTGCAGACCTTCCAAGGTTCTTGGTGGTCTCGAGGTTGCTTATCGTATCTAACTAACAAGGGTGTTATCTGCACTGACAAAGAGGCTAAAAGACTTTGGAGTTGATGGAAAGTTCTTGCATTTTGTTTGGTAATTGGTAATCTGATAACAAGAAAGCTGAATAATCTGCAAATAAATAAAATGGAGGGTGCGGAGCATAATCGCGTGTGAAAGATGCCTATCACTTGCAGTACCCGGCGGGAGTTACTGTTGATGTTGCAGAAAATAATAAAGTGACTGTAAAGGTCCTAAGGGAACACTTGAGAGAGTGCTTCCTAAAGAATGATAATCAAGCTTGAAAATGGTTGAGATGTTTGTTACAAGACCTAATAGATGGAAAAGATGAAATCTCTTCATGGGCTTACTGAGAACGCTTATTAAATAACATAGTTTGTTGGTGTAACTGAGGGTTATACCAAGACATGAAGTGAAGCGGTGTAGCAGGTTACAGAGTTTTCTAAAAGCAGGGAAAAAGAGCTTACGCTTAACTTAGGATGTTCTCTGTCCGGTGGTTGTGACCGATCACTGAGTTGAGTCAACAGTTGAAGTTACCGCCTAACAAGATTATTCATTGAAGAGGTATTCGACAAAGGAGAAAGTTGGACGGTACGCAGCTGAGATTAGAGAAGAGAATGCCAGAGAGCGCATATGAGGGCAAAGTGTATTAGTGTGATTATGAGGTTATCAGACGCTGTTGGTAAGACAGGTAGAATAATTAAAGGAGTGAAAAAGAAATGGTTCGTAAAGAGAAGCATCAGGCAGCTATTCGCTTGAGAAACATAGAAGAATGCGTGCACACCTCTCAGGTGCAGCTGCCAAAGATCACTCGATCTCGCTGTATTTAGAGTATGTGTATATGTTACGCACAGATCATTGACGACGAGGCTGGAGCCTACTTTGAGTTGCTCGCATCCGCATGAAAAGGATGTTAAGTCCGGTCTGAGGCATACCGATGATGTTAGCTGCTGCTTCTGCGGTGGGTGCTGCTATGTAAAGAGCGCTTGAAAGGGAATTAAAGGAGTCGTTTTTCGATGGGGTGGTTTCGTTATCAGGGTGAAAAGTACAGGCACTCGTGACGCTGCTAGAAAGCGGGTCTTCAATTCTGGAGAGAGGAATAAACATAGATCGTTCAGTGAGATAATAATACTGACGAAGACAATGAGCTTTTGACAAAGTGGTTGCCATCGAGCGCGCGTTGTCCAAGGAGTTTGTAAGGGCGGACGCAACATAAAGTTCTCAGCTCTCGTCAGTTGTGGGGAGACAAGAACGGCGAGAGTTGGTGCTGGAATCTTGGAAGAGCTGCTGAAATCCCTGAAAGCTGTCCGTGCCAGGTACAGAAGACGCTATTGAGAATATGGTTTCACTTTCGATTAGGTGAAAACGCGAAGTGTGCCTCATGAGTTATGTTGGTAAGTTTAGGAGATTACAGAGGTTCTTCTTAAGAAAAGCCCCTGATGGTGCGAGATGATTGCAGTGGTCCCTGCTCGTAACAGCACTTGAGCTTGCGGGTTACAGGAACATCAGAACTAAGATCTTGGTTGAAACAATAAGCAGAACGTTGTACTTGCAAACAATCAGCGGTTTATCAAAGCTTAGAACTCCTAGGAAGAATTTGCTAGACTTCGTGGCATCCGTGTCTGATCTGTAAATGCTAAGATATAATAGTAAATCAAAACATAGGAGGATAATAAAATGGCTGATAAATTAAAAAGTAACGTGGTTAAGTCTGTTATCGGACGTATACCAAAAGCACAGAAGCGAGTGAGGCTCTTGAGTAACCCAAGAAAAGCAGGTAGTAGCAACTCACTTCCTAACAATGAAGGGCAACTTGAGGAGAATGAATTGAAAACAGGTTGAGGTATCTGCTTGAGGTAGAAAGAAAATCTAAAGAGAGGAGGTGTGAACACTCGATTTAACAGACTTACTGGCCAATAAGCGCTCTCGTCAGGAAGTAATAATTTCAGAAGAGAGGTGAGTGGTCATGACTTCTGAAATGGTAAGACTGCGGTGAGGACATAAGGGACAAGAAAGGCTCGTTCAGGAGCTCCCAAGAACGAGGATTCGGTGGTCAGATGCCACTTTACAGGAGAGTTCCTAGAGAGGTTTCCACAGCAAATTCTAAAATTGTAGCTATCAATGTCTGAGCCAACACTCTTCGAAGATGGAACTGAAGTAACAATTCAGGCTCTCCTTGATGCAAGGTGTAATCAAAAAGGTATGCGACGGCGTAGATTCTTGGAAACGGAGGAACTTACAAAGAAGCTTACGAGTTAAAGTAAGCACCTTACAGTAGCTTCGGCAGAAGAAAAAGATTAAAAATCTTGGCGGGGATTGCTGAGGGTGATCTAATGATAAAGCGATTCGTAATGCTCTTAAGGTAAAAGATAGCAAGAGGTATTTTATTCACTCTCTTGTGTGTGTACAGTAGTCGAACTTGGATCACAGCTTCTATTCAGGGAATTGATCAGCAACAGGATATCTGAGTTCTTAGATTCAGATTACTCAGCTTTCATTTCTGAATACCATTACGTTGGGTCATTTGAACAGTTATCAATATTTGCACTAGTATTACTTATATCACGTCCTTCCATCATTAATACAGCTCCTCACCATGTGCGCCATTCCAAAGGCATAGGGAGATGCAGAAGAAGGAGGAGAGGACGGACAGGAAGAAAAGTGCGTCATGCTACACGTTACGTGACAGTTCATCGCTTTGCTCTTATAGAGAGTATTAGCTATGGCAATCGGGTTTGAGTAGATTCAGGATGTTGGAGGCCATTACTCTGCTTTCCGGTTGTAGTTATGACTCTTACTCTTACTGGGAGTCTGACTTTCCTATATGGATGGGTGAGGAAAGATTGCTGTCGAGGGTTGCAGTAATGGTGTATCAATCATCCTTCTTGCGACTATGGTTTCAGAGATAGCGCTGACGTCATGATCTCTTTCAAGACTTATGTTGTGAGCGAACTACTGTTATCAATAAGGTTATAGCTTGCAATTCTCATCGTAGCAATCGTTGTTGCGCTTGCTGTCTTATAATTCATCGTACTAATATTCGTGATGCAGTCAGAAAGATTCCTGTGCAGTATGCTGCTGGAAACTTCTGGAGGAGAGAGCATGGAGTGGTTCAAGGTTCAAGCAACCTGCCATAAGGTGGCCTAGGCGGTGTTATGCTATCTGCATCCTTTACCAGTTCAGTCCTCAGACACTGTAATTATCTGCGATTCTTGGAATTCAGCGAAAAATTAGTGCAGACTGCACACCTTAGGTGGAGAATGTTTAAAGGTAGTGAACCAGCAGGCTGGTGTAACTTCAGCAGCTGGGAGAGCCGAAATACATTTGGGACTTGTGCTCATGTGGTCTGATTATATTCTTCTGTACTTCTATGCCTCAATAACCCAACTCAATCCACTTTGAAGATTGCAAACAACTACTCAGAAAGAAAGTCAGGCAGTTTCATGCGGGTATCAATTCTAGTAGTCCCTACTAGTGTTCTCCCAAGGTACTTAACAGCATCATATTTAATGAACTTTGAAGCCTTCACAGTTGCAACACTCATTTCCGAATTATATGTTCAAGAGTATTTGGGGCAGATGTATCGTTTGATGGAACATCCCTCATCATCGTTAGCCAAGTGTTATACTTGAAACAATAAACAGATTGAGTCAATGATGCTTGAGAGGCATTACAAAAGGTTTACTTAAATGATTAAATTTTACATTTAATATCAGCTGTAACGAGTTATGACAGATAGATGTTATGATCCGGCTACAGCTTTTAACCTATGGAAGTTCCCCTAATGTGTGCAACACACTTTTGTAGAGAGGTCTATATGAAAAAATTGTTATGTAGCTCCTGAGGCAGACAAGGTACCTGACAATTAAAATTGCTGAAAAATACAGTCTTCACATATCTCAACCAGCGATATCTTTAGATATAATATTAAAAACAATACGGAGCTTGGTCTAAAGGCTAAGGAATACATCGATAAGGGCAGCTTGTTCCAGGATGAACTTTGGTAAGCATTCTCTTGAACAGAGTGTCAAAAAGATGACTGTGCTAGAGGTTACATCTTGTCAGAACCATTCCGCAGGCTGAAGTACTTGAAGAGGCTCTTAAGAAATTAGGCGAGAAAAATTGACTATATGCAACAAATGGTTGTACCTGATGTGAAAAGATGGTGAGAGAGAATGTCTGGAGAACCTGTCCGAGGAACTGTGGCAGAGCCCTATCATCTTGGCCTGTGCCTAAAGAAGATGGTGTTGCGGCAAGTGTGAGATCTCATTCAGCGTCTGATGATATGCCTGAGACGGTAAAAGCGTCTTGAGTATACCACACTCGAACAAAACACTCAGTTCTATCAGAAGAAATATATACAAAAGTAGACACAAAAGGATATGAAAAGAAAGTATTTGAGGACATTTGTAAGATATTGGGCTGATTAAAATTTAGAGGGAGAGACTATGGAGTGGGAATAAGGATGAAAATGCTGACTGTTTTGATGAGAAGTGGGAAAACAGCTGGCTTTTATTAACTTTCCAGGCTTGAAGCCCTATGTTAAGCCGGGACTTTCAGCTTATGAAATAGATAAAAAAAGGAGAAGGGCAGTTCGTGGATGTGATGGTATCCTTCTTTTCTTGGTTGTGGTTTTCCTGCTTCTGTTTGTGTATCCGTTAACGATCGGGTTGTGCACAGTATTCCTGCTAAAGCATTACAGTGATGAGGTGACAGTGAGTCTTGATGCAAATTGTATCTGCTCAAGAACTCATCTTTGATACCACAAGGACTGCGCATCATAAGACGATTACTCTGAACTTAGGACCTTATTGAAGTCACTAAACAGAGCTTTTTTGAGGAATAAAGCGGGCGTTGCCGGTAATCACATAATGATATCTGTCGCTATCAGTCTTATGTTGAAAGCCATAAGCTACTCTGTTGTAGAAGGCTTGCAGGACATAAGCGCGGGCAGAGACATAGGCACTGATATGTTTAATTTTAGGCAGAAAAGCAGGGAATCAAAGATGAAAGACATAATTGCTTTGCCATGGGGCCTATGGTAAAACATGGGAGAGCTATGGGGTAGAATGGAGAGGATGACTGGACTGTATATGCGGACTGTTCATTTTCAATAAATTGTGAGAATACGATTTTAATAACTGACGGTGAGACGAGGAATATTAACCTTGTAAGGAGTGGCTATGGATTTCATGAAGCCTGCTCATATAGATTATACCAAATGTAAATCAACAGTAGATAAGATAACAAAAAATGAGAATATTGCTCTTGTGGGCTCTAGAAGAAAATGGTGACGAACGCACCCGGAGAAAGGAGACAAATGTCTAAAACAGATGTACTTGAGATGAGAACAGTTGAGAAAGCTTAAATGCAATGTTTCAGGTTGAACGAAAATGGACACAAAGTGCTTGCACATCAGCGGTAGCTCAGAATGAACTGTTCATGTCTTACGGGTGATAAGGTAACTCTTAATGCCTTATGATTTAACTAAGGAAGAATTATCTGGAGATAAATAAACTGGGTATAAGGCAGAGGCTTGGCTTCTGTCTTTTTGTGAATAAACTTGCAAAAACAAATTATATACCACTCTTCACTGTTCTTTCAGTTATATATTGTTGTAAAATCAGGGGATGAAAATTTACTTGTAGTTTCACTCTAAAAATCAATTTTACAGTCTTTAAAAGTTCATAACAGTAATGGTATGTAATGGTCTAGCATTATGCAAGAGAAAATAATTAAAGTAAGAGAGCGGATGAAACATAAAAGCAACTACAAGGAATCTTAAAGAGTCTATGAAGGGTGGCTGCGGAGTGCAAGACTACTTGCCAGTCAACTGCAAGACTATCTTACTGTTGGTAACCAGAACTGAGGCTAGGCCATACCAATTCACATTTACTAAAAAAGAGTCAAAGTTTAACGCTTGACACAGTCGCTGCTTATCTTCATCAAAGAAAAGGCAAACACTTGATTCTGATTTCAAAAGTAACGAAGCAATACATAACTTCC
>BNJU01004599.1_pt1 | contig 131987 bp, 156 predicted proteins | sample 8539281 | NCBI WGS metagenome assembly BNJU01 (sample SAMD00202456, study PRJDB9452) | human saliva metagenome | isolation source: human saliva | place: Japan
AAAAATCATCTTCAATTGACCGGTTTAACAAAATGTGATAATTTTTATGTAAAAGAGTTATCAATTTTTCGAGAACTCAACCAGAATAAAGGAGTGTCGTTTATGAATGCAAAAAAATCTGTTCGCTTACTTGTCAGCGCTCTCGCCGTCACCTTGTGTACATCTTTTTCGGCGTTAGCTTCGTTTTCGCCGGTTCATTCCGTTGTCTTCGGGCCGGAACGAAACAACTATGATGATTCGTTTAAAGATCACGGCAACAAATTTCATATTTCTTACGCTCGCGAAAACGGCGTAGCTCAGATTATTGTTAAACAACATAGTAAGGTTATTTATACGAAAGAAGTACCGTCTCTCGGTCGTTACTATACAATGGAAATACATCAAATTGTAAATAACGATGACGGTCGCAACTTCTATATCGTTCAGTCGAAGGATTCGGAATTTGCCTACCTTATGGGCTATGACGAACGCACAAAATCGTGGCAGACATATACGGATGCTCGGAACTATTATTCGCCCGTAGCCGGTGAAGCCGTACATGAAGGGATTACCTTGCATTACGGTGACTTGGGCGTATATCATTTTAATAATCTGAGTGATCAGTACCACTGGTATAAGCTTTTCTGGGATAATAAAGCTCAGTGGTTCGGCTATAAAGAAGGGGCGGAAAATCGTCGTACGACGTATTTCAACAGCTCTTTGGTCTACAACGAACAATATAGACCGATTTACGCACAAGGCGATTATGAAACTTATTTGGATATGAAGTCTATATCCACAGATACGGATAAAGACGGCGTTTGGACGTTTACGGCACGGAAACACGAAACCATCATGGAATCGGATATCTTAACGGGCGAAGGCCAAAAAGTGAAGTACCGCGTCGATACGAATAAGAGCAAAGCGTATATTTACGATAAATCGACGAAACAGTGGAATGAACTCACTATGCATTCTACGCCGTCGCCGGAACAAATGGCCGACAGTGTTGCTGTTAACTGGGCGTGCCAGCAGCATTTCGGTTACTTCATCGGTGACCTGGGCGGTGCTATGGCAAGATACGCTGCCGATTATAAGGGATAAAAAAAGTACGGCATGCTTTAGTTTTGGAATTCGGTCGGAGTTTTTTAGCGGCTCCGACCGAATTTTTCTTTTGTAACAGTGATGAAAATCCTTCGTTCTTTACAAATGACCGGTTTATTGCTATACTGAACATGTTTCGTGCGGATGTAATTCAGTGGTAGAATACGAGCTTCCCAAGCTCGGTACGAGGGTTCGATCCCCCTTCATCCGCTCCAAAACAAAGAGGCTCGACACGATATCGTGTCGAGTCTCTTTTACATATGTCGTTCTTTTTTCAAATAATTATAAGTTTGTAATAAATCGGGGATGGACTCACTTTTCAATACATATCCCGGTCGTGCTTTCTGTGCCTTTTCGACAGCGGATTTTAAGTCATAATAAACTTGCCACTTCGATTCGACCAGCTCTTTACCTGTTTGGCGCAGTAAAAAAGCAGGATGATAGGTGGGCATGACGGGAATTTTCTCATAATCAAGCCATTTGCCGCGATTCCTCATAATACTGCCCGCGCTACCGTAAAAGTACTGAAAGGCAACCTTGCCGAGGCAGACGATGACGGCCGGCTTGACGGCTTCAATTTCCGCACGTAAATGGAGATCCGCGCAAAACCGACCTTCATCTAGGGTCGGGGTACGGTTGTTGTGAGGACGACATTTTACTATATTGGTTACGTAAATACGGTCTCTCGTAAGGCCGACACTCCAGAGTGCTTTATCCAATAACTTTCCCGACGGGCCTACGAGCGGCACGCCGTACTCGTCTTCCACACCGCCGGGGCCTTCGCCGATAAACATGAGTGGAGAATCTTCAGGGCCGGACCATTGCGTGGGGCCGCGATTGCCTTCACGGCAGAGGTGGCAGGCCGTACAGTCCGTAAGGGCCGCCAGGCGTTCTTTGCTCGTCATGATCGCACTCTCCCGTCAGTTAGAATGATATCGGACATCGTTAAATCGGCTGTACATGCGTCGATGAGCTTTATAATATCTTTAGGAGCCGCAAGAATCTGAAGTCCTCTTTGGCCGGCGCTGATACTGAAAATATCAATAGAAAGAGCGGTTTCATCAATATACGTAGGGAAAAGTTTTTTCATACCTATAGGTGAACAGCCGCCGCGAATATAGCCTGTAAGATCCGAAAGCTCCTTAACGTGAATGAGATGAACGTTTTTATTGCCGCTTACATGAGCGGCTTTTTTTAAGTCAAGTTCCTTGTGGACAGGAATACAAAAGACGACGGGGCCCGTTACATTTCCCCGGCCGACGAGAGTTTTAAAAACTTTATCCGGCGGCATCCCTACCTCGGCGGCCGCATGGATTCCCGATAAGTCTTCTTCCGTGTATTCGTAAGTTTTTATGTCATAAAGAATGTGATTCTTATCCAATATGCGCATGGCATTGGTCTTTTTAGTTTTACTCATGGGTTTTTCTCCTTTAATATTCAATTTTACTATAGCACAGCCTACCGGTCCTCGCTACCGTTGCATGCCCAAAAATCCTATCTTATAATACGAATATATTCACTCGAAAAAGAAGGAGTATTTATGAACATCAAAATTGTGCAGTGTACGGCTGCCAAATGTGACTGTGAAACAAATTATAAAAGAATTGAAGAGGCGACAAGTGAAGCTGTAAGTAGCGGTCATACGGATGTCCTTGTTTTTCCCGAAATGTGGAATACCGGATTTTATCCGGAATCACTGGAAACCGGTGCTGATGAGGACGGTAAGCAAACGAAAGCATTACTGGCAAAACTTTCTTCTCAATACGGTGTAAATATAGTAGGAGGCTCCGTAGCCGTACGAGAAGGCGCAGGCCTGTATAATCGCCTATATGCATTTAATCGTAAGGGTGAGGAGTTGGTTGCCTACGATAAGGTGCATCTGTTTTCTCCGGCTAAAGAAGATGAACGGTTTGAGGCCGGATCAGAACTTTGTAAGTTTGCGTTGGACGGTATACATGCCGGAGCGGTTATTTGCTATGACTTGCGCTTTATTGACTGGGTAATGTTGACAGCCCAAGGGGCAGATATCCTTTTTGTACCTGCTTCCTGGCCTTTACCTCGAGTAGATCAATGGCGGCTTTTATGTTGTGCTGCAGCCGTTCAGTGCCAATGCTGGGTAGTCGGTGTAAATGCGACCGATGACGTACAGGGTAAAATCGGCGGCGGACATTCCTTAGTTGTTAACCCTTTGGGATATATAGAGACGGAAGCCGGCACAGAGCGACAAATCTTATCGGCTTGCGTAGATACGAATTTATCCGGGGCTGTACGTAAACGCATACCCGTACAGACGGATCGCAGGGATGATATATATGAAAAAATAAGGCGGGGAATGAAATAATGAATCGGTACGATGAGTTAAAAAAACATATTGAAGAAAATGCGAAACTTGCCTATGACCTTAACTACGCCGTAGCAGCCGACCCGGAACTCTCCGGCTGTGAATACAGGGCTTGTGCCCGTTATGTAGAACTGTGCCGGCAAATGGGTTGGCCTGTAGAAGAGAACTTCACAAAACAGAAGACGGCTTTTCGAGCTGTTGTAACAAGACCTGAAAAAGCGGTGTTGAAAGTGGCTCTTCTGGCAGAATATGATGCCTTGCCGGATATAGGTCACGGCTGCGGGCATTCGGCTAACGGGGCCATGAGTTTCTTAGCAGCGGCAGCCTTGTCCAAAGTCAAAGACCTGCCCGTACAAATCGATTTAATCGGGACGCCGGACGAAGAGTTGCGCGGCGGCAAGGCTGTTATGGTTAAAGAAGGCGTATTTAAGGATTATGATTTAGCCCTTATGATTCATATATCGTCCGACCGGACGGAACCGAATTCGGAAGTATTGGCCTTAAGTTGCTATCGTGTCGTTTTTCACGGCCAAACGGCGCACGGAGCACACGACCCTTGGAAGGGAAGGAATGCACTGAACGGGGCTATGTTGGCTCTTCATGCCGTAGATATGTTGCGCCAGCATGTACGGCCTGAGACGCGTATCGGCACGTACATTGTGGACGGCGGGACGGCTTCAAACGTTGTCCCGGACCGAGCGGAGTTGGAATGCACTCTACGCTATACGTCACGCCCTTATCTAAATGAAGTCGTGGAAAAATTTATGAATTGTATTAAAGGGGCGGCCCTGGCAACGGAAACGACATATGAAGTGACTCCCGTGGGCTTGGATTTTGACGATATGGTATGGAATAAGGCGGCAACGGAGGTCTCGAAATCCGTTTTAGCGGATATGGGAATTAAGTATATGATGCCTGACGGATCTAACGGCAGCTCCGATGTAGGCAATGTGAGTCATCAATGTCCCGCTCTGCAATTATATTTAGCGGCGGGCGATACTTATTATCCGGGTCACTCCCGGGAGATTGCAGCCATGGTTCAGGATAAAAAAATAGAACCGGTCCTTTCTTGCGGTGCCGAAATTATGGGCCGTATTATTTTGAAGCTGGCAACTGATGAAAAGAGTCGCCGTGCTGTCGCTGACGAGTTTGCCCGTACACAAGAGACCCGAATATAATGTTGTAATTACAATGGACGGACCTTGTGAATATTCATATACTTGGACTATGATAATGATAAATTGTTTCAGTATAAAATATTTATATACAAGGAGAATTGAATATGGTACAGGCAGATGTATTTAAAGTAGACATTGAAAAATGTAAAGAACTGGTGCGTATTAAACGGGCCTATATAACGGGGCAGATGTCGTTTGACGAGGCCCGAAAGGAATTGACTTCCAGGTTTGATTCCGTAACGCCCGAAGAATTTGCTTACGGTGAGCAGCAATTAAAGGAAGACGGAGTTGAAGACGGGGAAATGCAGGACCGCATGGATGAACTGCTGAGACTCTTTGACGGAATTTTAAAAGGCAGAGAATGCGAAGAGTTGCCCGAAGGCCATCCTATCAGAACTTTTCTGGAGGAAAATAAGGCTATGGAAGGGCTGGTTTCGCGTATGAAGGCCTTATTGAAAAAAGATAAGTTTATTAAAAATGAGTGGCTGGAAGTCTATGACGGATTATTATTGTATCAACGCCATTTTGCCCGTAAACACAATCAGCTCTTTCCCGCATTGGAAGCCAAGGGGTTTGACAGACCGACAGCTATTATGTGGAGTTTTGACGATGCGGTTCGTAATGCCGTGACGAGAGGAAAACGACTCCTCGATACGGATCAGGATAAACTGTTCTTGGAACTTCAGCCTGAAGTAATTGATAAAATTGAAGATATTATGTTAAAAGAAAAGTCCATCCTTTACCCTACGGCCTTAAAGCTTTTGACGGAAGATGAATTCAGGCAAATGCGATTGGGTGAGGAAGAAGTCGGCTTTGCCAATATTGAAGCTCCGTCCGGATTTCTGCCTGAAAAAGAAGCAGCGTTACCGACTAATGCGGGCTTTGTGGGTGAACTTAATGATCTCTTACAAAAATACGGCGTTAAATCGTCGGCGGAAGATATTTTAGAGGTAGCTAACGGCAAATTGACATTGGAACAAATTAATTTAATTTACCGGCATATGCCTATGGATTTAACCTTTACAGATGAAAATGATATCGTTAAATTCTATACGGATACGAAAGAACGCATTTTTCGATCGGTCTGCAGGGATTATCGGACGAGTCCTACAGAACTGCCATCCGCGTGAAGTGCGACCTATTGTTAATCGTGTCGTCGAATCCTTGCGAAGCGGTGAAAAAGATAAGGTACAATTTACCTTAAAAAAGAAGGACCGAATCGTTCACATTGAGTATATCGGCGTTCATGACGAAAAAGGAAAGTTTCCGCGGTGTTTTGGAAACTATGCAAGATGTGACTCCTTTCACGAAAGACGGAGAAAGCGTAGCGGCGGAAGAACGGAGAAATGAGATTATACAAAACTCTCAGGCCGGGAAAGAAGTTGCTGCAAGTGCTCCCGACAAGGGTGCCGAATTGACGACGTCTATAACTATGGCGGGTCTCTTTGACAAGTATCCGTATTTAAAAGAATGGTTCATCGCCTTGTCTCCCACTTACTCTAAACTGAAAAATCCTGTTGTCTTTGCCGCCATGGGGCGGATTGCTACCCTGGATATGGTGGCTCAAAGAGGCGGCTTCGAACCTGAAGCGTTGCTTGAAAAAGTAAAGACGGAAATTGATCGTCACGAAAGAGAAGAATAATAATAGAAAAAGATGAATAAAGAAATGGGCCCGAAAAGGCAGAACCTTCCGGATCGGTAAAAATACCGATTGTCTTTCTAAGATAATCGGTATTTTTTATTGGCATGACAACTCAATAGTTTTTGTATAACTAATTGACATACGGTATCAATTTTTGTAAGATTATGTAGGAAAGTTATACGTAAATTAAAAGAAAATATAAGAGGTGGTTTTATGGGCAGAACGGTTAAGATCATACTGGCTATATTGGCTATTTGTCTTGTCGGCCTTGTCGGATGGATGGGAATGCGGCAAAGCGGAACGGAAACCCAGACAGTGCGGACTGTCACAGACGGCACGGGCACTGAAGTATCCATTCCCGTTCATCCGAAACGGGTAGTCTTTTTAAATGCATCTAATTTAGATATGTATTATGCAGCCGGCGGTACGGCTGTGGGGAAACCGTCGTCGTCGTCCTTTGCCCCCGATTTAAAGGAGAAGATTGCCGATATTCCTGAAGTGGGAATGATTCACAACCCGAATATAGAAAAGATTCTCTCCTTAAAGCCCGACTTAGTAATTGGAGTCAACGTTCCTTTTCAAACAGGTATTCGAGATACATTGCAAAAAGCGGGAATACCTTTATACATTAATAACTTAAATTCATACGAAGATGTATTGAACACGTTGACCTTTTTCGGCGAATTGACCGGTCATGAAGATACGGCGGCAGCTGAAAAAGAAAAAATAGAAGGAGAATACAAGGCTGTGGTGGACAAAACTAAGGGAAAGACGCCGCCTCGGACACTTATTGTATTCGGCACTCCCGGAAGCTTCAGCATGGCTACGAGCAAATCTTTCAGCGGTGATTTGTTGACTCAGCTGGGTGCCGTAAATATTGCCGACGGAACCTCTCCGGTAGAAGACAGTTTTGTGCCTTTAAGTATGGAATACATTGTGAAACAAGATCCTCAGGATATTCTTTTTTTATAAGCATGATGCCCGACCCGACCCTGGTTGAAAGCTTTAAAAAGGATTTAGCGGAAAAACTCTCTCTGGCAAGGCGTGACGGCTGTTAAGACGGGGCACGTATATTATTTGTCGGGAGACTTGTTCTCCGTTAACCCGGGGACCCGTATTGCCAAGGCGCTTTCCGTTTTGTATACGGACCCTGTATGAAAACGGAGGCGCGCAATGAGCCGAAATACCGCAACCATAGACGGCAGTAAAGAAAAGCGGCGTTATTTAACTCTGCTTGCCGGCACGGTAGCTTTGATTGGCTCCTTATTTATCGGTATAGCCGCCGGTGCCGTTCCTATTACGCTACGGGAAGTATTCGAGGTTATACAGGGAGTAACACAATCGGAAAACTATCGGATTATTTATTACATTCGTATGCCTCGTGTTATTTGTGCGGCTCTTACGGGAACGAATCTGGCCTTGGCAGGGTGTATATTACAAGGCATTTTACGCAACCCTTTGGCCGACCCGGGAATTATCGGAGTTACGGCCGGGGCCGGGCTGGCTGCCATGGCACTCATGCTTATTTCACCGGGACTTACGTACTTCGTTCCTTTTGCCGCCTTCGGCGGTGCTGTTGTGGCCTCTATAGTAGTTTTTTTGCTGGCCTGGGAGCACGGCATTCATCCCTTAAGACTTATTTTGGCGGGTGTGGCAATTGCCGCCTTTTTCGGCGGCGGTTCGGCAGCTCTGTCCGTGTTTTTCTCCGATCGCATTCAGGGAACTGTCAACTGGATGGCAGGCGGCTTTGCCGGCAACAGTTGGCGACATGTTGTCATGATTTTGCCGTACAGTGCTGTCGGTATTGTAGCGACCATGTGCAGTTATCGGAAATTAAATGCCTTGCAGTTAGGTGACGATGTGGCTGCTTCATTGGGACTCAATGTAGAACGCGTGCGTTTTTTCCTCTTGGCACTGTCGGCTTTGTTGGCCGCTTCGGCGGTCAGCGTAGCCGGGCTGTTGGGCTTTGTGGGACTTATTATTCCTCATATTATGCGTCTTATCGTCGGCTCGGACTTTGAATACCTCTTGCCGGCGTCGGCCGTTTTCGGTGCCGTGCTGGTGGTTTTGGCCGATATGGCGGCGAGAACTGTATTCAGTCCTGTTGAAGTGCCTGTGGGTATTTTCTTGTCCTTTTTGGGAGCACCCTTCTTCTTATATTTACTGAAAAGGAGGATGCGCTCGTGAGTGATACATTGGAAATTCGCAACGGACACTTACAATACGGCAAAACCGTCATTGCTTCGAATATGAGTGCCGCCTTTTTAAAACCCGAAATCGTTTCTATTATCGGACCGAACGGTTCCGGTAAGTCGACCTTGTTGAAAGCCTTGGGTCGGTTGCTGAAGCCGACGGGCGGGGCTGTGTATTTAAACGGCAAAGACTTGAAAGAGTTAAAGTCGGAAGCCGTGGCAAAACATATTTCCGTCCTGCCGCAGTCGGCACAAGCCCCGGGAGATATGACCGTGCGGGAATTAGCGGCATGCGGTCGTATCCCTTACCAATCGGCTTTTTCCCAATTATCACAGGATGATGAGGCGGCCGTTGAGCATGCATTAAAGGTTACGGGCCTTACGAGCATGCAATATAAGAGAACCGGTGCCTTGTCGGGCGGTGAGAGGCAGAGAGCCTGGTTGGCCATGGCCTTGGCTCAGGAACCGAAAATTCTGCTCCTTGATGAACCGACCACTTTTTTGGATGTCCATTATCAGCTTGAGTTAATGGATCTTGTCGTACAACTTCATGAGAAGACGGATATTACGGTTATTATGGTTATGCATGATTTAAATCATGCGGCCCGCTTCAGTCATCGGCTCATTGCCGTGAAAGATGGAGAGATTGTAGCTGACGGACCGGTGAGAGATGTATTTTGTAAGGAGATTTTAGAAACCCTATACGATGTAAACGTGACCATTACGGAAGTAGAAGAAAACGGGCGGTATTATCCCATGTGTTTCCCCTATTTGCGTAAAGATAAAACTAAATCATAACAGGAGGATTACGATGAAACAACCGATTCGATTACTTGTTTTGGCAGCTTTGGCCGCTACGGTTGCCGGTACGGCAATTGCCGCCGACACGATCGGTGCGACAACGGAAGATACAAAGGGACACGGAGTATATAGCGGGGAAATCCTCGTTACGGCATCGCGAACGCAAGAACTTTTAAAAACGGAACCTCAGTCGGCGGAAGTCATTACGGCTAAAGATATTCAGCGTATGGGTGCTGATGATGTATTTGTCCGCACTGGCTTTGGCCGATAACTTGAATTTATCGAAAGCGGGTATGACGGGAAACTCTGTGCAGCTCCGCGGTATGAGTACGAATCACACCCTGATTCTTGTTGACGGCAAGCGCATTGCCGGCGAAGACGCAGCCAATACGACGAACGTCTATGCATTGCAGCGACTCAATGTCAGTGATATTGATCGTATTGAAATTGTTCGCGGGCCGTCCAGCTCTCTGTACGGGTCTGATGCCATGGGCGGCGTTATTAATGTTATTACGCGCGTGCCTAAAAAGGCGGGAGGTACCTTCGGCGTATCAACGGGAACTCTCAGTACGTCGGAATACGGTAATTTCGACTTCGGTAAACACGGCCGGTGGTCGACGAGTATTGATGCCCGTTTAGAACGCCGCCGTCCCTTCAACCGCTTCGGACACTCGGAATCGCTCAACCCGATGACGCATGCTGTCAGCTCCATTACGGATGGATACACGCGGTCTATGTACGGCATGAGAAAGCTTATTCACTTGGCATCTCAATATGATTTTGAAAATGCTAATAAAAACAAGCTTCGCTTTGATATAGATTACGGTAAGGAAAACTTCCGTTCCGATTTTCCCGATACGAAATCGCGGATTTTTACGGGTTCTATGCCTCCCGTTGCTTGGCGCTTGACGAATAAAAACAAAAAAGAATGGTATGACAACGAGTCGCGTGGATTTAGCGTCGAATATTCGGGAAAGACGAAGAAACGACTATAAGTTCAGAACTTATTATAATGATTTAGAAAAGTATTCCCATTTATTGAATGAACGCATTTTGCCCAGCGGCCCGATCATGACCCCTGCCGGCACACCGGCTAACTACGACTTACAATATCCGAAGGAAGACATGGATAGAGCTAAATACAGCACGTGGGTAACGGAAGCTCAGAATACGACCTATATCGGCGACTCGCATAATCTGACTTATGGCGGTGAATTCCGTCGAGTGAAGTATGCCGGCACCCGGTTAGGTGATTCGCTGTCGGGTATGAACAAGATTATGAAGTCTCATAAGGTCGATTCTTATGCTGCCTACGTACAAGACCAGTGGCAGGTCAACGATAAGCTCTATATTATTCCGTCCTTACGTTTTGAACACAGCAGTCAATTCGGTTCGGAAGTGACACCGAAGGTGGGTCTTACCTATAACTTTAACAACTTCTGGCGCTTTAAAGCTAATTACGGCTTAGGCTATAAGGCTCCGACTATTACGGAGTTATACATGCGCATGCACCGTGCCATGGGACCTATGACGGTTAATATTTACGGCAATCCCGACTTGGATCCGGAAAAGTCGAAGAGCTTCGACTTCTCCGTAGAAGCGGACAAGGGTGCTTGGTTCGGCAAGGTGACTTACTTTAACAATAAAGTAACCAATTTGATTACGACGGAACGATTTACAGGCCCTACAGGACCGAGCGACTATCGTTATGTGAACGTCGATGATGCGCAGATTAACGGTATAGAAGCTGAAGTGGGCCGCCGTATCGGCAAGCGTTGGACTACTAAGCTTACGCATAACTGGTTGGATGCTATTGATAAGAAGAAACACACGCAGTTAGATAATCGGGCTAAGAATACGACGACTTTCCAACTCATTTATGACGATAAGGATAAGATGCACGGATTCAGTGCCGTTTTATGGGATCAATTCGCATCCGACTATCACTACGACGGCAAGATGTACACCTATAATACGGTGAACTTCTCGTTCAATAAAAAGTTGAACGAAGCCTTTTCCGTATATGGCGGCGTCGACAATATTTTCAATAAGAAAATCGATGCTATTTATATTGACGGACGTATGTGGCGTGTCGGTGCCGAATGGAAGTGGTAAGACACAGTCTGAGCGGCAAACCTTCTCTTGCGGGAATGTTTGCCGCTTCTTTACGGAGACTATGAAATGGATTTATTTCAATTTTATAAGCCCTATAAAAATCGTTGGCCTTTGTCATTGCAGGGGCTTTGTTGACGGCCGGGATGGAAGTAACCTTTCCCATGATTGTTCGCCATATATTGGGTGTCGTCTTGCCGACCCGTGATATGCAGAGTCTCCTATACGAGGGTGCCGGGCTCTTGGGCCTCTACCTTTTGTGTTTGGGGATTACGTATTGCGTATATTGCGTGGGCCGTACAATGGGGGTGCGTGTGGAACGGGATTTGCGCAACTCCTTATTTCGACATTTGGAAAACTTGGACTTTGCCTTTTTCGATAAGGAGAAAACGGGGCATCTTGTATCGCGAGTGACGGGAGATATCGGTGAAGTAGGGAATATTATTTTCGAAATGCCGCATCTTGCAGTAGTCTGCTTAATCACGATGGGGGGCAGTGCCTTTTTTCTCTTTTATATTAATCCTTTACTGGCCGTTTTCGTGTTAATGCTTGTAGCTTTAAAAACGGGAGATACTATTTTCCTTAACAGGAAGATGAAGTCCGCTTTTGCCGAGACGCGTCAACACATGGGCGTAGTCGGTAGTGTGGCTACGGAAATACTCGCCGCAGTACGGGCCGTCAAGGCTTTTAACGGGGAAAATCGGGCGTATCAACGTTTTTCGGATGTAACGGCCAACTTGGCGAAGTCGCAAATGCGGACTTTTCGTTATCAGGCGTATATGGCGGGAACCGTCACCTTTTTTTCCAATGCCATTAACTTGACTATTATTGTCGTCGGTGCCGTCCTTATGATGAATGATCTCATGACTATGAGTGATTTGGTCGCCTTTCTGATGTATCTTATGCTGTTTCTTCGCCCCATTATGCAGCTTACATCTTTGACCGAACAGTATCAACGCAGTATGGCGGGATTTCACCGTTATCAGGAGTTGATACGAGTTGAACCTAAGGTTCGGGACGGATTCGTTGTAGCCGATTCAAGACGCATTAAAGGGGACGTAGTCTTTGAGCATGTTGATTTTGCTTACCCTGACGGAACGCGTGTATTAAAAGACTTCAATCTGACCGTTAAAGCAGGCGAACAAGTAGCTCTCGTAGGGCCTACGGGAGCGGGAAAGAGCAGCGTAGCTTCTCTACTTTTACGGTTTTACGATGTAACGGGCGGCAAGATTACCTTAGACGGGCGGGATATTCGCGAATATACACTAGAGTCTTTGCATGAATGCATAGGTATTGTGCAGCAAGATATATATCTTTTTTCCGACTCTGTAAGTGAAAATATTCGCCTCGGTCGTACGGACAGCTCGCAAGCCGACATTGAAGCGGCTGCAAAGGATGCCAGGGCCCATGAGTTTATCAGCCGGTTGCCTCGCGGCTATGACAGCTATATCGGTGAACGGGGTGTTATGCTTTCAGGAGGTCAGAAGCAACGCCTGTCCTTAGCTCGCGTGTTTTTGAAGAATCCTCCGGTCCTTATTTTGGATGAAGCGACGGCGGCCATGGACAATGAAACGGAAAAACAAGTCTTGCAGTCTCTGGCTGAGTTGTCTCGAAAGCGGACGACGTTAACCATTGCTCATCGGTTGGCGACAGTTCGTCATGCGGATCGGATTATTGTCTTGTCCGACGGCCGTATTTGTGAGAGCGGCTCGCACGAAGAATTGATGAAAGTCCGTGGCGAGTATTATGACTTATACATGTCGCAATTTAACAAGACATAGGCAATATTGACATGTATTATCAAAATATCGTAACATTGAGATATGAAAGAAACGCAATTTAACAGAAATAAGTTAGCTGTATGCGGAAAGGACATACATATGAAAAACGCTCATGAAATGTACGCCTCGGGAACGGTACAGAACGGGAGTGTATACGAAATTAAAGATAGTAAAGGGCAGGCCGTAATGACCGGGCACAGTGTATATCCCGGCATTATGATTATGTACATGGATATTCACCGGCCGGAACTTTCGTGTGAAGCCAAGCCTATGCCCGATGTATTTGCTATTAATCATTGCGAGACGGGACGTATTGAATGTAACTTCAAAAACGGAGAATACTTGTACATGGGAGAAGGGGATATGTCCGTCGGTTGGAGCGCTGCAGTGCTTATTGTCATACGTCGGTGTTTCCTTTGGCTCATTATCACGGAGTTACGTTGTTGCTTAATTTACCGCAGGCTCAGGAAACGATGGATCGCCAGTTGGGTGTAGGGGTTATCGATTTGGAAGCCATGAGTCGGCGTCTTTGTGATCAACGCGATTTCGGCATGATTATGAGAGAAGATGCGAGCCTGAAGCATTTATTTTATGAACTTTATCATGTTCCCGAGTCTATTAAAGACCAGTATTTTCGCATTAAAGTTTTGGAAATATTGCTTCTTTTAAGCACTATAAAAAAGGTGCCTGCAGAAAAAAGAGAATCCTTTACGTTGCAACAGGTAAACCTTGTGAAAGCTATTCGTAAGGAAATTACGGAAAATATGATGAAAAAGTTTACCATAGAGCAACTGGCTAAGGAACACGGAATTGCACCGACAACGCTGAAAAAATGTTTTAAAGGCGTATACGGTTGTACCGTGTCACAATATATTAAAGAGTACCGTATGGTAAAGGCCAAGCAGATGTTACTGCAAACGGATGACAGTATTATGGAAATTGCCAACTGTGTGGGCTACGAAAACAGCAGTAAGTTTGCCGTAGCCTTTCATAAAATAACGGGACAGCTTCCCGGCGAATTTCGCAGAAGTTATTAGAATTTTTAACGGCAAGGACTTCCATCCTTGCCGTTTTCACCATAGGAAAATGTAGTTTTCCGAGTAGATAAAAGTTAATGTCCGAACGGATTATTGACGGACTGAACGGAGTAGAAGAGTCGGAGTGCTTTTGGTATGATGAATCCGGGTTTTATGTTGTTTTGACGTTTTTATAAGGTGATTTTTCAGGAGGATGAATGTATGAAATACATGGTAGTATACTCGTCTCGGACAGGTAATACAAAAAAGGTTGCCGAAGCGATTGTTTCCGCCTTGCCGGAAGGCACGCCGTGCGTTGCAGCGGCTGAAGCACCTACAGACTTAAGTTCCTATGACTGTGTTTTTGCAGGCTTTTGGGTTGATAAGGGAACGGCTGATGAAGAAGCAAAGAAGGTTTTGGAAACTTTAACGGCAAAGAAGGTGGCTGTTTTTGCAACTCTCGGAGCCAATCCGGCATCGGAACATGCCCATAAGTGCTTGATTTCCGCTACGGAACTTGTGCCGGCACATACGGAAGTAGTCGACTCCTTTATTTGTCAAGGAGCCGTGGATCCGAAGTTAATTGAAATGATGTACAAGCGGTTTCCGGCAGACTCGCCGCACGGAAAAAATCCTGAAAGCGAAGCTCGCCATGCTGAAGCGGCTAAGCATCCGGATGAAGCGGACTTGGCGGCGGCACGTGCTTTTGCAGTATGCGTAACGAAAAAAGTGAGTGAGGCATAGTATGGGGCTGAAAGAACTGTATGAGAGTCTGCCTTCAGAACAGCGGGAATTTCAATTCGGAAGAATCGGAGTGGATCCTTTAACAGAGGGGTTTCCACGCAAGCGGGTTGTCCATGCCGGTATTGACGGAACGCCCGTAAATCCTCGCGAGGCTCAGAAAATTTGGCAGGGATTAATGAGTAAAAAGCCTACGGGTAAATCGACACAGACGGCATATATTCATATACCTTTTTGCAAGACCAAGTGCCTGTATTGTGCTTTTTTCCAAAATGGAACGGATCAGGCTGTTGAAGATGCATACGTGGACTCTTTGATAAAGGATTTGGAAAGAGAATGCCATGAGCCGCGATTAAAAAACGGGTTAATTCATTCCGTTTTTATCGGCGGCGGGACACCGACTTCACTGTCGGCACAAAATGCAGAACGTCTTTTACGGGCTATTCGTACCTGCTTGCCTTTAGCCAATGATTATGAATTAACGTTAGAAGGTCGAATTCATGATTTGGTTCCTGAAAAGATGGATGTGTGGATGGCTGAAGGTGTGAATCGCATGTCCTTAGGCGTCCAGTCTTTTAATACGAAAGTTCGACGTCAAGTGGGACGTCTGGATGATAAAGACACTGTTTTGCGACGATTGGAAGAACTTCAGGCTTACAATCAGTGCGTTGTCATTATCGACTTGATTTACGGGTTGCCGTCTCAGTCCATGGACGTATGGCGTGATGACTTGGAATGTCTTATGACGTCAGCTGCTGACGGGGCTGACTTATATCAGCTCAATGTATACGATAACAGCGATTTGGCTAAGCGTATTCAGGCAGGCGCTTTGGACCCGGCGGCTACGACGAAAGAACAGGCTCGCATGTTCGAGTTTGGGCGAGAATATTTGATGAAACGCAATTGTCGTCGGCTCAGTGCCGCCCATTGGGCTAAGACCAACAGGGAACGGAGTTTGTATAATACATTGGCTAAAACGGGAGTTACCATGTTTCCTTTCGGTAGCGGGGCCGGCGGTCGTGTGGACGGTTATTCGACCATGCTCTATAGAACTCTCGACACGTATGCAACGGCTGTAGAGGAAAAAAAGAAACCCTTTATGGCTTTAGTAAAAGAATCGGATATTCAGCCTTTGGTAAATAAAACGTTAGCACAAATTGAACAAGGCTACTTTAATGTAGACTTGCTGGTCGGAGAAGATCCTCGCTTATCCGACTTAAAGTGGCTCTATGATTTATGGGAAAAGCAAGGACTTGTAGAAAATAACGGAGTGACTTTATAAGCTGACGACAGCCGGAGAGTTTTGGCAAGTGAATTTGGCCCAGACGACGGTCGAATGCATTCAGTATTTGGTTAAAGGAGTTGAAAGCATGTCACTTCAAGGAGTGGCGGCACAAGACGGTGCGGAAACGAAAGCTGTCAGTGAAAAGGTAGAAAAGATTATTGCCGCCATGAAAAAAGCCAAGTCATCGGGAGCCGGGCCGACACCTGAAGCCATGAAGATGATGACGGAAGCCATGCAATCTATGAGTCCTGAAGAAATGCAGGAAGTCATGAAGCATATGGGAAAATAAGATAGGGTTATTCCTTTAGGAGTCTCCCGCACGATATGGGCGGAAGGCTCCTTTTTCATGGGGAAAAACAGGTAATCTATGGTATAATAACAAGGTATAATTCATATTGTCAGGCATTATAAATGTTAATGTGCGAAATACAGGGAAGGTGTGTTGTCTATGAAGCGAGAGGGCAGTTATTCACCTGAATATTTACGGTATTTGGAACTTTTATCGAAAGACTATCCGAACCAGGCGGCTACGTTTACGGAAATTATTAACCTGCAGGCCATCGTCAACCTGCCTAAGGGGACGGAGCACTTCATGAGTGATCTGCACGGTGAGTATGAAGCGTTTTTGCATATTCTTAACAATTGTTCCGGCGTTATTCGAGAAAAGGTAGAGATGATTTTTAAGAATTCTTTTGCCCAAAAGAAGATCAGGACGATTTATTGACCCTTATTTACTATCCGAAAGAAAAGTTGGATGCCATGACGGAAGCCGGCCTTGTGAATGACAAATGGGCGCGTACGACCTTGCATCATTTGTTGCGGTTGGCGAAGTTATTGTCATCTAAATACACGCGTTCCAAGGTGCGTAAGGCCATGCCCGAAAGTTTCCGCTTTGTTATTGACGAGCTCTTGCATGCTCAACCGGATGAAGATAAGAATCGTCACGTCTATCATTCTAAAATTATTGATTCCATATTAGAGACCGGAAGCTCACGAGATTTTGTCTATGCTTTAACGGATTTAATAAAACGTCTGGCTGTGGATCACCTGCATATTATAGGGGATATTTATGACCGCGGAGCCTCATGCCGACAGAATTATGGATGAGCTGATGGGGCACCATTCTCTCGATATTCAATGGGGGAATCACGACGTATTGTGGATGGGGGCCGCTGCCGGTGATGAAGCGTGCATTATCAACGTATTAAGAAATAACGTACGCTATCATAACTTGGAAATTTTGGAAAACGGTTACGGAATCAGCTTGCGTTCTTTGGCTCTTTTTGCCTTGGAAAACTACACGGCCGAAGACGGATTGGACCCGATGGTAAAAGCTATTAATGTTATGCTGTGCAAGTTGGAAGGGCAGACGATTATGCGCCATCCCGAGTATGGTATGAACGACCGCCTCATTTTTAAAGATTTCGACTTTGACGGCGGTAAGGTAACCTTACCCTCAGGCACATATGAATTAACGACGACGGATTTTCCTACCGTCGATCGCAAGGACCCGTATCGGCTCAGTGAAGGTGAAGAGCGTCTTTTGAATGAAATTAAGCGAGAATTTCTGAACAGTGAGCGATTGCAGCGACACATGCGTTTTTTCTACAGCCACGGGTCTGTTTACCGTACATATAACGGGAACCTCCTCTTTCATGGAGGCATTCCGATGAATGAAGACGGTAGTTTTACGGAAGTATTTGTAGACGGCAAGGGGTATAAGGGGCGAGAATTTATGGATAAAGCCGACTTAATGGCGCGGAGAGCTTTTGAAAAGCGCGACCGGGATAGTTTGGACTTTATGTGGTATTTATGGTGCGGTTACGATTCTCCTATGTCGGGACGTATTGTAAAGACGTTGGAACGAAGTTATATTTCCGATGAGTCGACGTGGAAGGAACCGCAAAACCCTTACTATACGTTAAATCGTATTGAAACGGATTGTGTTCGTATTTTACATGAGTTCGGCATCGACTCGCCGCAAGGACATATTATCAACGGTCATACGCCGGTTAAGGTGAAAAAAGGGGAAAACCCTGTACGCGCCGGCGGTAAGGGGATTTGTATAGACGGCGGTTTTTGTAAGGCGTATCAGGGGTCTACGGGTATTGCCGGCTATACACTGATTTTTAATTCCCACGGGTTGCGGCTGAAGGCTCACTATCCCTTCCGAGATGTAGAATCGGTACTGTCGTCCAATTCCGATATTTTATCTGAATCGGTTCAAGTAGAATTGGAACCGAAACGAGTTATGATCGGGGATACGGATACGGGTAAGAAAATTCTGCAAATGATAGAAGATTTGAAATGCCTCTTGGCAGCCTATCGTCAAGGATATATTTTTGAACATACATATAAAGAGTGGTAAGAAAGAGCCTTGTCGATAAGCGATACGTCGACAAGGCTCTTGTTACAAAAACAACGTCTATAGAAAAGAATAAAGAATATAATGAAGATATAATAAGGAAATAAGTTGTTGTAAGGAGGGAACGATATGGTTAAAAGGATTACGAATAAGGTTACATGGGTCGGCAAGGTCGACTGGGAATTGGTTTACTTTCACGGCAAGGAATATTCGACAGATAAGGGTTCATCGTATAACTCGTATTTAATTCGCGATAAGAAGACTGTTCTTATGGATACTGTCTGGGGCCCGTACGATCGAGAATTTGTCGAACGGTTAAAGGAAGAAATCGATTTAAAAGACATCGATTACATTGTCATGAATCATAATGAAAGCGACCATAGCGGTGCGTTGCCTTTACTTATGGCGGAAATACCTGATACCCCTATTTATTGTACGAAAAAGGGTGAGGCCATTATTCGCGGGCATTACCATCAGGATTGGAATTTTGTTACGGTAAAGACGGGAGATACTCTTGATTTGGGCGACAGTAAGCTTGTCTTCATTGAAGCCCCCATGCTGCACTGGCCCGATACGATGTTTACATATATGACCGGTGAGGAAATTCTTTTCAGTAATGACGGCTTTGGACAACATTTTGCCAGTGAATCATTGTATAACGACAAGGTGGACCAGGGAGAACTCTTTCATGAAGCCATGAAGTATTATGCTAATATTTTGAATCTTTACAGTCCTATGGTGACGAGAAAAATTAAAGAAATTTTGGATATGAATGTGCCTGTTAAGATGATTTGTCCCAGTCACGGGGTCATTTGGCGAAACAATCCTTTGGAAATCGTCGAAATGTATCAAAAATGGGCCGACGCTTATCAGGAAAATCAAATTACGTTGATTTATGATACCATGTGGAATTCAACTCGACGTATGGCTGAATGTATTGCCGCGGGCATTCGTGAGACCGATCCGACAGTAACGGTAAAGTTGATGAATTCATCTAAGGCAGATAAAAATGATATCTGTACGGAAGTATTTAAATCAAAGGCTGTTCTTGTCGGTTCTCCCACCGTTAATTACGGGTTTATGTATTCTATCGGCGGTATTTTGGAAATGATGAAAGGGCTGAAGTTTAAAAATAAGAAGGCCGCCGCCTTCGGTTCATACGGGTGGACCGGTGAAGCACCGAAGCAAATTCATGAACATTTGGAAGCCGGCGGTTTTCGGGTTATTGCCGATGACTTGAAGGTTATGTGGGTCCCTGACGAAGAATCACGAAAGCTGTGTGTACAATTTGGTCGGGATTTTGTAGGGCCTTGGAGCAATAGACATAAAAGCGGAAGAGATGAACTCTTCCGCTTTTTCATTGCCAATAAGGCTTAGCAGGGCTATAATCAAACATAATTGTATAAATTATATGCAGGGGAGGATATATATATGAGAGTGTTATTATTAAACGGCAGTCGTCGTAAAAACGGATGTACTTATACGGCTTTGCAAGAAGTGGCGGGCGTGTTGAATAAAGAAGGAATCGAAACGGAAATCATGCATGCCGTGCCGGATAAGGCTGTCGTAGCGGAAGCGGCGGAAAAACTGAAAGAAGCGGACGGAGTTATTATAGGGTCACCGGTTTACTGGGCATCGCCTTCGGGAGAAATGGTGACTTTCATGGACATGTTGTCGGCTGTAGGCGGTAACTATTTGCGTCACAAGCCGGCAGCAGCCATAGCGTCGGCACGTAGAGCCGGCACCAGTGCTACTCTCGATGTTTTGTACAAGTACTTAGCTTATCATGAAAGTCTCATCGTTTCCTCCAACTATTGGAATATGGTGCATGGAAATACGCCTGATGAAGTAAGACAGGATGCGGAAGGTCTTCAAATCATGCAGGTCCTGGGAACCAATATGGTGTGGGCGCTCCGCTGTGTGGAAGCAGGTAAGAAAGCCGGTGTTGAAGTGCCGCAAACGCCGCAGAAAATATATACGAATTTTATCAGATAGGAAGTAGAACCATGGATTACAAAAAAGCGGGACAGCGTATTTATATAAGGCTGGATAAGGATGACGAAGTAATTGCTTCGCTTACGTCCGTTTGCATGAAAGAAGGCATCCAATCAGCCGTGTTTAACGGGATCGGTGCCTGTGATAAGATTACGGTAGGCACGTATATTGAAGAAAAACATGATTTTCTTGACCATAAAAAAGAGGGCATGTTTGAAATGACCTCTCTTATCGGGAATGTAACAACCATGAAGGACGGTAGCCTACATACGCATGCACATGCCATGTTTGCCTATCTGGACGATGACGGTGAAGTAAAGAATTTCGGCGGTCATTTGGAATGGGCCCGTATTTGTTACACCGGCGAAATCGTCATGGACGTGACGGAAGGCTTTGTTATTGGAAGAAAGCAGGATCCGCAAACAGGCATTGAAGTATGGGATTTATAGACTGTCCGAAAGTACGGACTGCACCCAATAAACTCGGAAGGGACTTTCTATGAATAACGTTATTTTTTTGCCTCATCACAGGAGGATTATAGCCGTCTTATTCGGAATTATCGGCGGGGCTCTTGACGTATATTGCCAGCTTAAGTTCGGGACTCTTGTGGCTTTACAAACGGGTAATATAATCTTTCTTATTTCGGATATTCAATATGGAAATATGGAAGGAGTGGCCATTCGTTGTCTGTCGGTTCTCTTTTTTACCCTCGGCTTTTGGACCGGTATGATTGTGGAACGCTGGGAAAAGACACCTTACTGGCGAGCTTGGAATATTTGTCCTTTTTTGGTTGTCACTTTAATTCTTCCCGTCATATCATGCCATGCCATTGTTTGGGTAGCCTTGTTGGCGTATACGGCAGGTATTGTTATGATATCCTTTAGAGGCATTCAGATTGAGTCGGAACCGTATTCTTTATTTATGACATCAGGGAACTATCAACGCATGCTGATATCCTGGTATCATCATTGGCGACATGATTATAAGCATGACAAGATGAAGCGGCAAGCCGTAAACTACAGCATCATGGTCAGCAGCTTTGTTGCCGGAGCCTTGATCGCCGCAGCTTTTGTTCACTTTTTTGATACCTATGCAGTATGGTTTATTGCAATTTGTACGCTTGTTGTTCTGTCTAAGTATGCCGGCGACGTGCGGGCTCTGGAACAAGCTAAAAAGAAGGCGAAACAAGGTCATAGAAGTTGTAAGCAAGAGCAGATAATAAAAAAAGAGTTCGACTGATTGTCGAACTCTTTTTTTATATGGTGGAGATGAGGAGAATCGAACTCCTGACCCCCTGCTTGCAAGGCAGGTGCTCTCCCAGCTGAGCTACACCCCCATGTGTTTCACAACATGTACACTATATCATGAAACGTATGATATGGCAAGGGCTATTGAACTAACTTTTCCCACTTTTCGTAGGCCGTTTGCAAGGCTTTTTCTGTTTCGGAATAAGCCTTGTTTAAGTCCGTCAGCGCCTCGGGGGAAGCCGTATTCATTTGCACTTCATACATTTTCAGTGTCGCTTCCAATTCGGCGATTTTCATTTCAATTTCTTCCAACTGCTTAAGATTGATCGGTTGTGTTTTGCGTGCCCGGTCAGTAGCGGGAACGGTAACCGTAACGATCGTAGATGATTTTTTATCTTCCCGAACGGAGTTTTTGAAATATTGTTTTTCTGCCTGAAGTGCCAGCAGCTCGGCTTCTTTCTCCTTGTAGTATGAGTAATTTCCTGCAAAATCCTTAACTTGTTTGTTTTCCAGTGACAGCGTTCGAGTTGTAATTTTATCTAAGAAGTATCGATCGTGAGAAACGATGAGATACGTGCCGCCGAAGTCGAGTAAGGCATCTTCCAAATCTCGCGAGTCGGAATATCGAGGTGATTGGTCGGTTCATCGAGAATGAGAAAGTTCGGTCCCGAGAGTAAGAGTTTTAACAAAGCCAGACGAGCCTGTTCCCCGCCACTCAGAGAGTCTACGGATGTAAAAACATCATCGCCGCGGAAGAGAAAACGTCCCAAAAGAGAGCGTGCCTGTTCTTCGTTCATCGTATAGTCCGCCATCAGCTCTTCCAATACTGTCAAGTGACTATGGAGCTCCGTATGTTCTTGAGCGAAATAACCGATATGCACACGACTTCCTAAGGTAATATGACCTTGGGCCGGCTCCTTTTCTCCTATGATCATTTTTAACAGGGTGGTTTTACCTGTCCCGTTGGGGCCGATAAGAGCTGCCGATTCACCGCGACGTATTAGAAAGGAAAGATGACTGAATAATTCCTTGTCCGTAAAGCCGCCGCATATATCATCGACGACGAGAACTTTTTGGCCGCACTCTTCAGCAGGGGCAAAATCAAAGTGCAACGTATCGCCTTCGTATAGCTTGTCGATTCGTTCTAAACGGTTGAGTTGTGATTGCCGACCGCGTGCCTGCTTCGATTTAATGCCTGCTTTGTACTTACGGATGTAGGCTTCCGTTTCTTTGATTTTCTCCTGTTGTCTGTCATAGGCACGTTGTAAAGATTTGCGTCTTTCATTGCGTTGAGACATGTAACGGGAATAATTTCCTTTGTATAGCGTGGTCGTGCCGTTTTCAAGTTCTAATACGCTTGTTGCCACTCTATCCAGGAAATATCGATCATGAGAAACGATGAGAATAGCACCGTCGTAAGAAAGTAGATAAGTCTCGAGCCATTCCAACATGTCAGTGTCCAAGTGATTGGTCGGTTCGTCCAAAATGAGATACGAAGGATGACGTACCAAGGCTTTGGCTAAGTTGATACGCGTTTTTTGTCCCCCTGAAAAACTTTGAAAAGGGCGATTCAAGTCATCTTGCCCAAAGCCCAGCCCGGCTATGATTTTTCTGGTTGTCGCTTCGTATGAAAAACCGCCGAGCATTTCGAAACGTTCTTGCAAACGGGCATAACGCATTTGTAGCTCTTCATCATTCGGACTCATCTGCATAGCTTTTTCCGTTTCTCGCAGGCTCGTTTCCGTATCATGCAAGTCGGACCAAGCCATGTCTATCGTTTCTCCTAAGGTTGCCTCATCTGTAGAGGTCACATCTTGTTTTAAATAACCGATAGTTTCACCGTAGGGAACGATAACGGCTCCGTCCGTGTAATCTTCTTCGCCAATGAGACATTTTATGAGCGTCGTTTTCCCAGCTCCGTTTGCCCCGATAAGAGCCAGTCGGTCACCGCGCTTTAACTCGAAGGATACGTTTTTGAAGATAGTGCGTATGCCGAAAGTTTTTTCTAAGTTTTGTATTTTAATTGCCGCCATGTACAGGTCCTTTCTTGCCGTTTCATAATGTTTTTTATTATAGCATAAAAAATATAATAGGAATAAATGAAAAAAGCTATTAGCACTCTATTGACATGAGTGCTAATGAAGAGTATAGTGTGATTGTAGGAAGAAAAAGATTTACTACACAATAAAAAGTCAAAAGAACAAAGAAGGGATTGCTATGAGAAGTTTATTTCCTATTGTAAATAATGATAATTTTTTATTTCCTGAAGATGTATGGAATACTTTCTTTACAGATGTAACACGTACAGCATCACCGCTCAGTATGCCGAAGATAGACTTGGAAGATAAGGGTGACAGATATGAATTGACGGTTGATTTGCCGGGTATGACTAAAGATGACATTGAATTGACCTATGATGACCCGATTCTTGTAGTCACGGCATCTCATAAAGATGAACAACAGTCGGATGAAGCTAAAAAATATGTATATAGAGAACGGACCGCACAGACCTTCTCGCGGCGGTTGTTGATCCCGCATATTGATAGAAAGTCTACGGAAGCATCTTTTGAAGACGGTGTCCTGAAAGTATCTTTGCCTAAAGAAAAAGAGGAACCGGAAGAAAAGAAAAACATAATTCACATTAAGTAAGTTGGCAATAAGGCCCTGTTTGCAAATGTATGCAGACAGGGCGTTTTATATTTCATATAACCTGTGCTATAGTAAAAATATAGGAATGGGCAATACTTCAGGGGGATTTTATGAGGCGCAGGGACAGGGAAGAAACGAGAAGAGAAGAAATTATAAATATTATTGCCGCAGCCGATTGTTGTCGTTTGGGACTTATAGATGATGACGGATTGGCTTATTCGGTACCGCTTAATTTTGCTTTCGTAGAAGAAGGCGATTTCGGTGTCTTTTATTTTCACGGTGCGGCACAGGGGAAGAAAATAGACCTTGTGAATCGTTCTTTACGAGCATCCTTTGAAATGGATACACGACATAAACTGTTGCCTGCCGAAAAAGCATGCGGACACTCATATGCCTTTGCCTCACTTATGGGGAAGGGAAATGTGTCTGTCGTAGGGGACACTCGAGAGAAGTACGATGCCTTGGGACTTCTCATGCAACAAGTGACGGGAAAAGCAGGCTGGTCAATACCCGAAGAGGCTTTAAAGAGTGTCGGGGTTATTAAATTGCAAGTGACAGAGTGGTCCTGCAAGGTGCATGTTTAAGCGGTATATGTTTGACAGACGTTTGACACCGTGCCATAATTTATAAGATTATGTATGATAGTGTCTTTTTGTGTGAAGGGATGGTTCGGATGGCGGATAATCGCATTATTGCAGCCCTGGATGTTCATACGCTCGATGATATGAAACGACTGGTATACAAATTGGGAGACAGCGTTTCGTTTTATAAGGTGGGAATGGAGCTTTTTTACAGTGCCGGGCCCGATACGGTGCGTTGGCTTAAAGCTGAAGGAAAGCAAGTCTTTTTGGATTTAAAAATTCATGATATTCCCAATACGGCGGCACAAGCCGTTCGGGCTTTGACCGGGTTGGGAGCCGATTTGATGACTCTGCACGGCAGCGGTGGCAGTGCCATGTTGAAGGCGGCGGCGGTAGCGGCGGCGGATGAAGCACGGCGTTTGTCCGTAATACGTCCGAAGCTGTTGGCAGTTACGGTACTTACGAGCATTGACGCCGATGAATGGAAGAAGTTGGGACATACTAACAGTATTAGTCAATCGGTATTGACCATGGCGGGGGCGGCAAAGGCAGCCGGTATGGACGGTACCGTTTCCTCACCGCATGAAGCGGCTGAGATTCGCCGTCTTAACGGATCGGATTTTTTGATTGTAACACCGGGCATTCGGCCTTCGTTTGCACAATCGGATGATCAAAAGCGTATAACGACTCCGAAAGAAGCCGTCCAAAACGGGGCTACTCATCTAGTCGTAGGACGTCCTATTACCAAGGCTGCCGATCCGCAAGAAGCGGCTCGTGCCATAGCGGAAGAAATCAAGGAGGTATAAGATGTTAACTCAAGAACAGGTAAGACAACTTTTAGTGGAAACCAAGGCCGTGCTGGAAGGGCATTTTTTACTTACTTCGGGATTACACAGCCCTTTATATGTAGAAAAGTTTAACGTTTTGCAGCATCCCGAATATACGGAAAAACTGTGTAAAGAATTGGCTGAACGTTTTAAAAACAAAGGTGTTCAGACTGTTATGGGGCCTATGACGGGCGGTATTTTGTTAGCACATGAAGTGGGGAAAGCTCTGGGGACTCGAGCTATTTTTACGGAGCGGGAAAAGGGAAAGATGACCCTGCGTCGCGGTTTTTGCATCAAACCGGGCGAACGCGTCCTGATTGTCGAGGATATTGTGACTACCGGCGGCTCTGTTCAGGAAGTTGTCGATGTAGTCAAGGCGGCAGGAGGAGAGATTGTCGGTGTGGGTCTTTTGGTGGATCGTAGCGGCGGTAAGGCCGAATTCGGTGTGCCCAAAGAAGATGTGCAGGCTTTGTTAAACTTGGAAGTTCCTACGTATGAACCGGAAACGTGTCCTTTATGTAAAGAAGGAGTTCCGATGACGGAACGGGGCAGCCATCACTTAAAATAGAAGGGAAGACCAGTTGATGTTGGATAATATTTGGACCTTATTACCGTATTTGATGCCGGCATTGTGGCCGCTGTCGTGGCACGGTTTACAGGTATGAACCTTAGCATGACCGTCCTTTTTGCCTTGCTTTATATCGGAGCTACGCCGGTGGAAGCGGTCATGTCCATGCTCGTATTCAACCCGTTCACGTACTTTACGGTGTATACGCAGCAGCATATTTTGGGGATTAAAGACCTGACCTTTTTTCCGGGTGCCAAGATGCTCATTCCCGTTATTGTTACGCTGGCGTTAGCGACCTTCAATCCCTTTGTAGGTATCATTATTTTTATCGCTTTGTTTTTGGCCGAATCGTTTGCAAAGGTTTATAAAGCGATGGATGTTAAGAAACGCCCGTCTGCACGACATATCGTGTTTATGACATTCGGGGCGTCGGCACTCATGATTATAGGTCTCTTGCTTGTACAATGGTTTCCGGAAAAATATTACTATATCCTGGCAGGAGCGGTGTCCTTGGTTTTTGTCATTATTATGGCCGCATCATCCAATCGCAGAGCCTATACGGGAATATGGGATTATCTCATGTACGGTTCCGCGTTTATTTCCGGGTTGACAGGTATTATTGCCGATGATTGGTTCGGAGCCATGAAGCGGCAAAAAGAATCGGCATTATCGCAGGTTTATCCTATTGTCATGTACAGTGCCGCCGTCATAACACTGCTTGCGGGCTACGGTGTATACTCGTATTTTTCGGCCGGGTCTTTGTTTCTTACTATCGGAGCGGCACTGACCATTCGTTTCTTGGGTGTTTATGACTACGGTAAGAGCGGTAAGTTTTCTTACTTGGCCTTGGGTATGACGGTCTTGGTTATCTTGATTTTCTGGCTCATTCAGCCGGTGCCGACAGGGCTACCTGAAATAGCCGATAAGGCGACATCTTTGTTTTGATCGGAGAGCTGAGGCTTTATTATAGCAATGCAGTAATCGCAATGCGGTTACTGCATTTTTTTAAGAAGGGGGATACAGTGAAGACCTTGACTAATACTACTCGCGGTTATTGGTGTGCAGCTCTGGGAGGAGTCATTTGGGGACTTTCAGGCGTAGCGGGGCAGTTTCTGCTGTCTGTATATGATGCCTCGCCTTTTTGGCTGACCGGTGTGCGCATGACTTGTGCGGGAATTGTATTTCTCATACTTTCTTTAAGGCAAACTCGTTCTTTGGGTATAGTTGTTCGACACCCTAAAGAGTTAATAACTATTTTCGTATACGGAATTTTCGGACTCATGCTGAATCAGTTATCGTATTTTTTCAGTATCTCCTATTCCAATGCGGGAACAGCTACGGTATTGCAGACCTTATGTGTCGTCATGATGGCTGTATTGGTCTGCTCTGCAAAGGCGCCGCTTGCCGTACAGTCGGGAGGTTCTCTCCGTCATCCTAGCTTTTATCGGTGTGGTTCTTATAGCTACACACGGACGTATAACGGAACTTGTTTTGTCTCCGCGAGCCTTAATTTGGGGTCTTCTCGATGCGGTCAGTTGCGTCGTCTACACCCTCTTTATCTATTAAACCCGTGCGCAAGTGGGGGCAGTGTAGTCGTTAATGCCATAGGTATGTTGACAGGCGGAATTTTCTTGTCTTTACTTTACCGTCCTTGGGAAGCTATGCCTCATTTGGATCTTGCCGGCTGGCTGGCTTTTTTCGGAATCGTTTTGTTCGGCACTGTCTTAACGTACGTGCTGTTCTTACAAGGTGTGCGGGATATCGGGCCGCTCAATACGACGTTAATCGCTACGGTTGAACCCGTGTCCTCGGCTCTTTGTTCGGCCCTTCTTTTGGGAACGGTCTTTACCTTTGCCGAAATCGTAGGTCTGGTATTAATTATTGCAACTGTGATTTTTAATTGTTGCACAAAAGAAGGTAACGGGATGACCATATCTGTTGAATAGGACAAAGAAGCGTATAAAGAGAGTGTTAGGCTGTTCGGCACAGTCGGAGAGCGGCACTTTCCACTCTTTTGTGTCATATGTTTTTCTTGACTTTGATCGCTTACATATATAAAATAATAGAGGATATGAGGCGGTCCCGTGAGGCCGACGTATTCGCTGAAAATAGATTAGCACCTTTAATATAGTCCGGAGAGGCTAAAAAGGGATGTGTTTTTGTTGTGCGCATAATATGACCTTTGCCTCCGGCAAGGGTCTTTTTTTTACACAAAGGAGGAGCTCGTGGCCGACTTGAAAGGAAAGAGTTTACTCGGATTACAGGGAGTAACGAAGGAAAATATTGAACTGATTTTGCGCTCTGCCCGTAAGATGAAGGATATTGTAAACAGCGGAGATAAGAAGTTGCCTCTGCTGCACGGCAAATCGGTAGTGAAACATGTTCTGGGAACCGAGTACGCGTACGCGCGGATCCTTTGAAATGGCGGCGAAGTATCTGGACGCCGATGTTATCAACTTCACACCCAGCGGCAGCTCCATTGTAAAGGGTGAAAGTTTCCGTGATACCTTGTTGACCGTAACGGCTATGGGCGTAGATGCCATTGTTATGCGTCATAAGATGGAAGGGTCGCCGCGATTGGCCGACTCTTACGTTGATCCGGTTATTGTCAATGCCGGTGACGGAGCTCATGAACACCCGACTCAGGCCCTTCTTGATATGTACACGATTAATGAGGTAAAGGGCGGTATTAAGGGCCTTAAAGTAGTCATTGTCGGTGATATAGACCATAGTCGTGTAGCACGCTCGGGGATTTACGGTTTAAAAACTTTGGGGAGCCGATGTTCACCTTGTCGGTCCGCGCACCTTACTGCAACCCGAATTGGCCAGCATGGGTGTAAGCATCCATTATAATTTGGACGAGGCTTTAGAAGGGGCGGATGTAGTTAACGTATTGCGTATTCAAAAGGAACGTCAAGGCGTGGGCTTCTTCCCCGGTACGGGTGAATATACATCCCTTTACGGCATTAATCGGAAGCGTTTGGAACAGGCGAAAAAAGACGTGTTGGTTCTTCATCCCGGACCGATGAATCGGGGGCTGGAAATCGAACCCGACGTGTGCTACTGGGAACAGTCGTCTATTCAAGAACAGGTTAAAAACGGTGTGTGCGTACGTATGGCGGTCTTGTACCTGACCATTATAGGAGGCGATGAAAGTGGCATTAGTCGTTAAGAACGGTCGGTTAATCAATCCGGCAACGGGAGAAGATAAAATTTGCGACATTCGCATAGACGGTACGAAGATAACGGCCATAGGTCCGGATGTGGACATTCAGGATGCAGACATTTTGGATGCGACGGGATTGGTGGTTACACCCGGCTTGATTGATATGCATGTGCATTTGCGGCAGCCCGGACAGTCGGCGAAAGAAACGATTGAAAGCGGCACTAAGGCGGCTGCGGCCGGCGGTTTTACACGTGTCGCTACTATGCCGAATACAAAGCCCGTCATTGACAGTGCTATTATCGTCGACGGTTTGAAGTATAAAATTGCTGCTGAAGGGGTCGTCAAAGTCGATATTATCGGGTCTTTATCCAAAGGATTGGAAGGCAAGGAATTATCATCTATGGGCGGTATGGCTAAGGCGGGTGTTGTCGCTTTTTCCGATGACGGCCGTTATGTACAAAATTGCGATTTTATGCGAAAAGCTATGGAATACGCAGGCATGTTCGGTAAAATTGTCATCGATCATTGCGAAGATGCGGATCTCATCGAAGGCGGGCATATGCATGAAGGGGTTGTTTCTCATGAATTGGGACTTAAGGGCCGTCCGGCCGTGGCTGAAGACATTGCCGTAGCCAGAGATATTCTATTAGCGGAAGCAACGGGTACGGCTGTTCATATTGCTCATATCAGCACGAAAAATGCTGTCCAAATGGTACGACAAGCCAAGGCAAAGGGTCTGAAGGTTACGGCCGAGGCGACACCTCAACATATGATTTTGACGGATGAAGCCTTGAGATCTTATGATCCGCGGTTTAAAGTGAATCCGCCTTTGCGGTCGGAAGAACATAGGAAGGCCGTGGTTGAAGGACTAGTGGACGGAACTATTGATGCCATTGTGACAGATCATGCTCCGCACACAATTGAAGAAAAAGACTGTGAATTTTCCTTGGCTCCGAGCGGCTTTGTCGGGTTGGAAACTTCACTCGGTACAGTACTTACCTACTTGTATCATACGGGGACTGTCGACTTAATGACTCTGATCCGAACTATGACTTCGAGCCCTGCCGCCTTACTCGGCGTAGATGCCGGTAATGTGGCGGTCGGAAAAACGGCGGACTTGACTATTATGGACTTAAATAAAGAATGGACCGTCGACTCCGATAAGTTTTATTCAAAAGGTAAATCTACGCCTTTTGAAGACATGATTCTCAAGGGAAAGGCCGTTGCAACGATTGTTGACGGCAAGATAGTCATGAAAGACGGGGAGGTATAAGAGTGATGAAAGGAATCCTCATATTAGAAAGCGGTGAACGGTTTTACGGTAAGATGCTTACGGCAGAACCGGCCGTAGGTGAAGTTGTATTTAATACGGGTATGACGGGGTATCAGGAAACATTTACGGATCCGTCTTATGCCGGACAGATTATTACTATGACATATCCGCTTATCGGTAATTACGGACTTTTCCATGAAATAGAACAGGCCGATCGCCCTTATGCAAAGGGCTTTGTACTCAGCGAATTATGTGACTCTCCGAGTAATTGGCAGAATGAAGGCCCGTTAGCTACCTTTATTATGACTCATCACATCCCCTGCATTTATGATGTAGATACGCGAGCCGTTACTCGTGTTATTCGTAACCATGGTGTTATGAAGGGCGTTATCGTACCGGAAACGATGAGCGAAGAAGAAATTAAAGAACTGATGTCGACGGAACTCGATAAAGATGTTATTGAGCAAGTGTCGACGCGTAAGTAAAGAAGCGCGGTAAAGGAAAATACCACGTGGCCGTTATGGACTACGGCGCGAAGGAAAATATTTTACGGGAACTCATCAAAAATGATTGCTCTATTACCGTGTTGCCGTGCCATACGTCGGCGGAAGAAATACTGGCTCTGAATCCTGACGGGATCTTCCTTTCCAACGGGCCGGGAGATCCGGAGGATGTGCCGGAAATGGTGGCGGAAGTAAAGAAACTCATCGGTAAAAAGCCTATTTTCGGTATTTGCATGGGACTTCAGCTGCTGGGATTGGCTTTAGGCGGTAAGGCTAAAAAACTGGCTTTCGGTCACAGAGGCTCCAATCACCCGGTGAAAGACCAGCAAAGCGGTAGGGTCTACATTACATCGCAGAACCACGGCTATATTATTGATGAAAAAACATTACCTCCTGAAGCGATTATTACGCACCGTAACTTGCACGATAATACGCTGGAAGGATTCGCGATTCCGGAAAAACAGATGTTTTGTGTACAATATCATCCCGAAGCCTCACCGGGACCGACGGATAACCTGTACTTGTTTAAACAATTCGTCAAGATGATGGAGGGCAAATAAGATGGCTGAAGCATTAAAGAAGGTTCTCGTAATCGGCTCGGGGCCGATTATCATCGGGCAGGCGGCTGAATTCGACTATGCAGGAACTCAGGCCTGCCGAGCTTTGAAAGAAGAAGGCTTGGAAGTTGTCTTGATTAACAGTAATCCGGCGACGATTATGACGGATGAAGATATTGCCGACAGAGTGTATATTGAACCGATTACGCTTGACTACGTGGCGGAGGTTATTGAAAAAGAACGTCCCGACGGTCTTTTAGCAACCCTAGGCGGGCAGGTAGGCCTTAATATGGCTATTGAACTGGCTGAAAACGGTGTGCTTGAAAAATACGGTGTCAAACTGTTGGGGACAAAGCTTAGTGCCATTGAAGAAGCGGAAGATCGCGAATTATTCAAAAAGGCAATGAAGGATATCAATCAACCTGTTCCGGAAAGCGATATTTTTGAAAATGTTCAGGAATCCGTCGATTTTGCCAACTCCATCGGGTATCCCGTTATCGTGCGACCGGCCTATACCCTGGGCGGTACGGGTGGCGGTATTGCTCACGATGAAGATGAATTGTTCATGATTGCTACGCGCGGCATCAAACTCAGCCCTATTCATCAAATTCTTGTCGAGCGCTCTGTAGCCGGCTGGAAAGAAGTTGAGTACGAAGTTATGCGCGACAAGGCGGATAACTGCGTCATTATTTGTAACATGGAAAATATCGACCCCGTGGGCGTGCATACAGGGGATTCTATTGTTGTAGCGCCCAGTCAGACATTGAATGACTTGCAGTATCAACTCTTGCGTACCGCATCGGTCGATATTATTCGCCGTTTGAAAATCGAAGGCGGTTGTAATGTACAGTATGCCCTCGACCCGAACAGCAATCGGTATTATGTAATTGAAGTAAACCCGCGTGTCAGCCGTTCATCCGCACTGGCTTCCAAAGCTACCGGATATCCCATTGCGAAAGTAGCGGCTAAGGTGGCTACGGGGCTTACTTTGGATGAAATTCCCAATGCCGTTACGGGTAAAACCATGGCCTGCTTTGAACCGACATTGGATTATTGTGTTATTAAGTTCCCGCGTTGGCCTTTTGAAAAATTTGCGCTTGCCGACCGTACCCTGGGGACGCAAATGAAGGCAACCGGTGAAGTCATGGCTATTGATCGGACTTTTGAAGGCGCTATATTGAAGGCGGTACGGTCTCTGGAAATCGGCGTTGATTATCTGAGACTGAAGTCCCTGGAAACAAAGTCGCTCATCGATATTGTTGAACTGTTACAGCGACAGGATGATGAACGTATTTTCGTAGTTACCCAGGCTTTACGCATGGGTATCAGCGAAGAAAAGATTCACTTTTATTACAGGATACGATTTGTGGTTCTTACGCAAGTTGAAGAATATTGTCGACTTGGAAAATAGACTCGGTCGTGAAGGACTGACGGATGAAAATGTCCGCCTTGCTAAGAAATACAGTATACCCGACGGTGTCATTGCCGGTCTCGTAGGGAAGACGGAAGATGAAGTACGTGCTTATCGTACGGCCTCGGGTATCTTGCCGACTTTTAAGATGGTTGATACGTGCTCAGCCGAATTTGAAGCGGAAACGCCGTACTATTATTCGTCTTATGCCGTAGAAGACGAAGTAAAACCCTTAGGAGATAAGAGCGTTATCGTCATCGGATCCGGCCCTATTCGGATCGGGCAAGGGGTAGAATTTGACTATTGTTCCGTTCACTCGGCATGGGCTTTACGCAAGGCCGGGTATGAACAGCATTATTATTAATAACAATCCTGAAACGGTAAGTACGGACTTTGATACTTCGGACAGTCTGTATTTTGAACCGTTGACGGTAGAAGATGTCATGGCTGTCATTGATAAGGAAAAGCCTGTCGGTGTTATTTGCCAGTTCGGCGGACAGACGGCTATTAACTTGGCAGCCCCTTTGGCGGCTCGCGGAGTTAATGTGTTGGGTACATCCGTGGCCGGAATGGATAGAGCCGAAGACCGTGAAAAATTCGACGATCTTTTGACGAAGCTGGATATACCTCGTCCGGCAGGACGTATCGCAACGAGCGACACGGAAGCTATGAAGGTTGCCTCCGAATTGGAATTTCCCTTAATAGTACGCCCGTCCTATGTCTTAGGTGGTCGTGCTATGGAAATTGTGTATACGGAAAGCGAATTGGAGCGGTATTTGCGTGAAGCCGTTATCGCATCACCCGACCACCCGATTCTCATTGACGAATACATGGTAGGTCGTGAATTGGAAGTAGATGCCGTTTCGGACGGAACGGATGTATTCATTCCCGGCATTATGGAACAGGTAGAACGGGCCGGAGTTCATTCAGGTGATTCCATTGCCGTTTATCCGCCGCAACAATTGGATCAGGATATGATTGATCAGATTGTTGATTATACGACAAGGATTACGTTGGAACTTCAAGTAAAAGGAAGCGTCAATATCCAGTTCGTCTTGGCTCGCGGTAAGTTGTACATTATTGAAGTCAATCCGCGTTCGAGCCGGACGGTACCCCTTCCTTAGCAAGGTAACTCGCGTACCTATGGTTGAAATTGCTACGCGTGTCGCCTTGGGAGCTACTTTGAAGGACCTGGGATACGGTAGCGGTCTCTTGCCGGTTAAAGACTATGTGGCGGCAAAGGCTCCTGTATTCTCGTTCAGTAAGATCGGGCTGGCGGAAATCGCTTTAGGGCCGGAAATGAAGTCGACAGGCGAAGTTATGGGTATCGGAAAGACCTATTCGGAAGCTTTGTACAAGGCTGTAAACGGTGCTAAGATGAGGATTCCCGCAGGCGGTACTATCTTGCTGACCGTAGCCGACAGGGATAAGGAAGAAGCCATGCATTTGGCGGAAGGCTTCCGTAGTTTGGGATACCACATTGTAGCGACGGAAGGTACCGGAAAATACTTTACGGACCACGGTATGGATGTGGATATCGTCAAAAAAATTCATGAAGACGGGCAGAATATTGCGACCATGATACGCAATGGAAAAATCGATCTGGTCGTTAATACGTTGACCTTCGGCAAACGGCCGGAACGAGACGGATTTAATTTGCGGCGTATGGCTGTCGAACTGGCCGTTCCTTGCTTGACGTCTCTTGATACGGCTCGCGAAGTATTGCGTGTCTTTGCCAACAAAGGCAAAGGTGACGGCTACCATCACGTAGCGGCTTTGCAAGATTATCACTAAAACACCGCTTTACAAGCATGGAGATACAATCCTAAACGAAAAAGCCGGAAGACTGTACAGTCTTCCGGCTTTTTCGTTTATACCCGTTTTTTACTGTTAAGACGAGCTTGTAGTTCGTCGTGAGGAATTTTAGCAGGGCAGACGGCTTTACAACCCATGGAATTGTCGCAGTTTTCGTAGAACAAGTCGTTATAGAGAATGTGTAACTTATGACGGTGATAGTCATCATCGCTTGTTCTGTCGGCACGATAGGTTTCGACTGCGTAAATCGGACCGGGAAAAGCATTATCGCCGCGCTCGTCAAAGATGCCTTTGAAAATTGGGACACACTTCGAGACAACAACCGCATTCCAGGCATTGTCCGGATTTATAAATGAGATTGCGAGTTTCCGTGTCTTCACTGATAACGGCTTTCTCAGTCCAAATTTGTCTCTTTTTTAAGGTTTCGAACATCTTGTCTTTACTTACGGACAAATCGCGGATTAAAGGGAATTTGCTGAGCGGCCTTATGGTGATGGAACCGCGTCGACCTACCTTATCCAGGAATGAACGGCAAGCCAAACGGGGGACGCCGTTAATGACCATGGCACAAGCTCCGCACTTACCCTCGAGACAACCGCAGTCCCAGATGACGGGAGGACGGAGCTCACCGTTTACATCGGTGCGCAAGGCTTTATCACGGTTGAGGAGCGTTAAATAATCGGCAACGGTAATCGTCATATCGCCGTCATAGGTAAAGACATCTATGTGTGAGTCGCCATGTTCCGCATCACCGCGAGTAATATGTACGGTTATCATTCGTTCTCCTTCTTCCAAGATAGACGGATTTGTCCGTCCGTAAATTCGTATAAATGTGTTTTTTCGTAAGCCTCGTTACGTTCCGGGTAGTCGCTGCGATTATGTGCACCGCGACTTTCTTTTCGTTCCCTTGCAGCTAAGATCATCGCTTTGGCTAAAACGAATCGGTGTTCCAATAAAATGTTTTCATCAAAAGCCGCAAAGGGATCGTAGACCTTGTGCCAACGGTTTTCCAAAGCTTCAAGTTCGGCAAAACCCGATGTCAGAGTTTCTTCATCACGGGAAATAGCCAGTGTCTGTTGCATAATTTTTTGAAATTCCGTTACCGTTTCGGCGTGAGCTCCCGGTCGAGATTCTTTTTTCAAATAGGGAGCTAAGAAAGGCGTTATATTAATGTCTTCGATTTGAAGACTTTCAGCCTTTTCTTCGCCGCCATCGACTATAATCGATTCGGCTACGACCAGACCGCCGAAGAAGGCTCCTAAGAGAGAATTGCCGCCGAGACGGTTGGCTCCGTGGTATTGGCATGCATTTTCACCGGCGCTGTACAGACCTCGAAGGTTTGTACGGTGGTGAGGATCTACATAAACGCCGCCCATAAAGTAGTGGATGCCGTAAAGTACGGGAATAGGGGTTGTTTCGGGATCAACGTGGAAGTATTCGCGGCAGTCGTCTACGAATCCGGTTAAGGAAGTTCGGAACAACTCTTTGGGGATAACCGTCGTATCCAGGTAGATCGGTGTTCCCCACTTACGGATGACATGATATTCTTCGCGAGATACAACGTCGCGGGGCATAAGGTTTCCCTTAGGCCCGAATTTTTCTTCCATAAAGTAGCGTCTCTGTCCGTCTTTTTCCGTGAACAACCTTCCACCCGATCCGCGTAAAGCCTCGGAAATAAGCATGTTTTTTCCGGGCCGTCGGAAGGTGGTGGGGTGATACTGGACCAACTCGCCGTTGGCCAGTGTGACACCGTGTGTAAAAAGGCGTGCCGTCACGTCACCCTGTATTAACGACGGAACCCGGTTGTATTGCCGAACAAACCGTTCAGCCCGCCGGCAGCTATGACAATGCGTTCGGCAGGAATAAAGAAAGCTTTTTTTCGATGCCGACTATAGGCGTAGGCTCCATAAACAGCTCCGTCTTTAACTGCCAAGTCGAAAAAATAGAGGTCCGGCAGTCTTTTGACCAGACCGGATTCTTCATATTTGCGAAGTTCGTAAATCAGAGCTGTTACGATTTGTTTACCCGTCGTTGCATCGGCATGGACCGTGCGGTTTACGCTTTGACCCTCCGAAAGGGCGCAACGCCGGTTTGCCGGATTCGTCCAGCGTAAAAGCGGTTGCCAGTGATTGTAAATCGGCAATAACTTCCGGGGCACGACGCGTCATATGACGCACGGCTTCCTTGTTTGCTAAACGACCGCCGCTTTCCCATGTATCGCGGAAATGCAACTCGCTGCTGTCGTCTTTCCCTAAGGCTGCATTGATACCGCCTTCGGCCATTACCGATTGACTTTGTACGGACGGTACGGGAGAAAGAAGAATTACAGGTATTTGTTTACGTGCCAAGTGTAAGGCGGCACTCATGCCGGCAATGCCGGCACCGATAATAAGGTTTTGCAATAGTATTCAACGTCCTGTCTTAAATTAGTTAAGGTAAAAATAAATGTTTGCAAAAGCGAAGTAAAAAAAGAAGACACATAAGAATACGAGAAAATCGACGACGCGTCGATTATAATGGCGGGCCCCGTGGGCAATGATGTAAGCGGCGGCATTATATTTAATGTGAACAAAGAGGGACACCAACAAGATTAAGTTGGTTGCAGTATATAATGCCGTTCGTGTCTGCATGCCCAAAAAGGCCAAGTGATCGAAAAGATAAGCGTGGCACAAGGCGGCAATAAGTACGAGAAGGCCACTCAACCTGCGGATCCATAGGTTTTTGTTCAGATGCCAATAATTAATTTGACCGCCGTGTAAAGAACGGTAGGTGTAAACCGCCCCGATTACAATGTGTACGGCCAGGATGATTTGAAAGGCTAACAAGAGGGGATATAACCCGATGTTACTCAAGCCCGTGAGTGAAGTGGCACCCAAGATACTATGCAATATAAAGAGTATCAGTAAGAGCGTAGCTACTACTCGCCCGCATGATCTCATCGTCTCACCCCCGTCGGTCCCGTAAAAGCATCAATGATCTTAAGCACCGGGATTTTGGGAAGGTTCACGTAGAAAGCGGAACAGGCGAAACAGAGCGTTCCGGCTAAGAGGATGAGAAATAGAATGTAAATCCTGCGATGGTCGTCTTTAAAGGCGACTTTTTCTTTTTTTATCATATTCATCCCTCATAGTAATGATATAGTCGACCTTGCAGTATGCAATATTATTATAAAAGTAGGGTGAATAGACTGTCAAACGGCATAATAAGAAAAAAAGCAACATTACATTTGATTAACGATATCAAAATATCTATGAGTTTTTATCATTCAACCTCGTGGGCATGAGATTGAAAAAAATTAAAATAAATATTTTCAGTTTAAAAAATTTTGATACAAATGGCTAATATAAGGCATAAATTTATCTGCCACAATTCTTAATGAATTTGACAGGTATATGTCGCTTTGATATACTTAACACGAATTTAGAGATAATGATAACCTATATCATAGAGAATGAAATTTGAGCTATGTAGTTATGATATGTGGCTGTCCAGTTTGTAATATACCGGAGGGATGAAAGTTGAACGGCTTGGAACTGTTTGAAAAGGGCGGCGCGGTTATGTATATTCTCGTCCTTTGTTCACTCGGAGTCGTAACGATTGCGGCGGAACGAATAGCGTTTTACAGACGGTTAAATAAGGGAACGGAGCATTTCTTAGCCTGGTTGCCCTTGGCCCTACGAAATAACGGCGTGCAGTACGTATTGGAAGATTGTGAACACGATGACTCGGCCGTAGCTTATGTAGCTACGCAGGGCATAAAAGAAGCTATGCGCGGCGGCGACGTAACCTTGGCACTTGACACGGCATACAATGATATATCCGGCCATTTACGGGCTCATTTAAATTATTTGGGTATGATTGTTACGCTGTCACCGTTGCTCGGGCTGTTGGGAACTATTTCGGGCATGATTTCATCGTTTAACGTGTTCAGCATGCAAGCCGGTGAACCGACTGCTATTACAGGCGGTATCGGCGAGGCATTAATTGCTACGGCCACGGGTTTGTGTGTGGCCATCATGGCTTTGGTTATCCATACCGTGCTGGCTCAGAAGCTCGATGAAATACTGACGGCCTTGGATAAAGTTACGTCGGTTATTTTAGCCGAATGCGGTAAGAACGGAGAAAAGGTATGAGACGTGATCGAAGAATCCTGACTCAGCCGGCGGTTATTATCATTCCTATGATTGATATTATGCTGTTTCTTCTTGTGTTTTTTATGATCAGCAGCATTTCTATGATTCAAGCCAATGCTATTCGCGTTAACTTGCCTGCAGGACAGGCTGCGGAGAACGATGTAAAACCGCATACTGTGATGATTACCATTACGTCAAGTGGCGATATTCTATATGAACAGGAGACAAAAGCCGTCGTCGGATTTTGACGAAAAGATTAAAAAGAAAGTGGCTGAGGATCCCGATGCGGTCTTTGTCGTACGCGGCGACCGCAAAAGCTCCGTATGAAAATATTGCGTATGCCCTTGATTCATTGAAAGCGGCAGGTGTGCAACATATATCCATATCAGTTGATAAATAACGGGAAGGCGAGACAATGAGATTTAAATCTAAATGGAAACCGGCAGTCTTAATAGCCTTTGCAATACATGTCGTTATAATCGGTATCTTCGGATTTTTAGTTCCCTGGATTGAGGGCAGTGCCGATGCGCAACCGTCGGAACCTACTGTCGAATATTCGGCGGGAGACGGTACGGATGGTGACGGCGGAGACGGTTCAAATCAGGATGAACAGCAGGATGAACAAAAAGACGAACAGAAAGATGAACAAAAAGAGGAAACCCCGCAGCCGACACAAGAACCGGTAACGCCTGTTCCGGAAACGGTTACCAGTCCCGTGACGGCTACGGATCCGTATAATGCTTTAGTTAAAAGTCGTCACAAAACGGACAGCCTAGTGCAACGAAATCGACCGGCGGAGGTAAAAAAGGCAATGGTGGCGGGGGCGGCCAGAAACGAGGCAATCCTCCTATTACAGAACATACGGAATACCCTCCTCGCGGTATTGTCAAGTTTAAAGGATATATTACTGTTCAAGCCTATATCAATACGGACGGGAAAGTGCCTCGAGGTAAGCTGATGACACCCGTCAGAGATCGTAATAATCCTGAAATGAATCGCATTAATTCACTGGCTGTGGAATATGCTAAAAAATGGCTATTCAAGCCGGCGACGGACGAAAACGGAAATCCCATTGCTTCATACAAGAACATTTCCATTCCCTTTAATTCACCTCCCAAGTTGGAAAAAGAATAAGCGGGTTGGTTACGAAATATGAAGATATGAATACGCTAAAGGAGTGACAAATTGATGAATATACGCAAATGGCTGGTTGCGGCGGCAGCAGTTCTTCTGTTTTTCGGAAACTCTCCCGATTCACAGGCGGCACCCAGATGGGAGCAAGTCGGTCAACATGTAACTCAGTCTATTGACAATGCTGTAAAAACCTATGACTCGGGAAATGCGGAAGGCGCTAAGGCGGCTGTGAATGATGCTTATTACGGCATTTATGAAAAAGACGGCTTGGAACCGGCTATCAGAGCCAGCGTAGCGGCAAAAGACGCAGCGTTAACAGAGTACCAGTTCAGCAAACTGAAAAAGGTTATGAGCCAACCGAACAATAGTGCTCAGGTCCGAGAAGAAGCGGATAAATTGAATAAGATGGTTATGGATGACGTTTCCAAACTGGAAGGGAAGGGTGCTTCCGGCGGCGGTTGGGCAACCTTCGGTCCGGCTTTCCTGATTTTGCTTCGTGAAGGTATTGAAGCGATGTTGGTGCTGTTGGCTATCATTGCTTATTTACGCAAATCGGGAAATGACAAGTACTTGAAGACGGTTTATAACTATTCATTGGCAGCTATCGTTGCCAGCTTTATTACGGCTTACCTTTTCAGCACCTTGATTTCTCAAGAAGCGGGAGTCGGTGCAAGCCGCGAAATGATTGAAGGCGTTACGGCCCTGGTTGCCGTTGTCGTTTTGTTCTTTACCAGTGCATGGCTCGGAGCCAAATCGGATAAGAACGCGTGGAAAGAATATATTGAAAATATGATTAATACGACCATGACGACCGGGCGGGCACGAGCTCTCGGCATGGCGGCTTTCTTGGCGGTATATCGCGAAGGCGCGGAAGTTATCCTGTTTCTATCAGGCCTTGTTTAATAATTCGTCCAGCGATACGCATCTTATTTGGGCCGGGTTCGGTGCCGGATGCGTGGTCCTTGCCATTTTGTTCTTCCTTATGCAGCACGGGATTTTACGCATTCCCTTGCGCCCTTTCTTCATCTTTACCAGTGCCTTAATGTATATCTTGGCAGTAAGCTTTGCCGGTGGCGGTATTGCGGAACTGCAGGAGGCCGGTGTCGTCAGCCAGACGGTTTTGGAATCATCCGTGATTCCCACCATCGACTATCTCGGCATTTACCCCACTGCGGAAACGCTGGGAGCCCAAGGTTTTATGATCCTCTTGGCTATCGGTATGGTTTATTATAGAAGCAGAAAAAATCGCAATCACGATGAAGCTGCTCAAAATTCATAAAAGGAGTGTGTTCTCATGTTTAATTCCAAGTTTCAAAAAAATTGAAAAGTTGCATTGGCAGTTGCCGCAATGGCAGGTTCTTTCGCAGCATTCGGCGGTCAGTCCACGTATGCTTTTGAAGAGTACCCCATCGGCGAAGAACAAGAAGTAAAAGACCAACACTTTAACGTGGCGTTAGTATACTTCCAACCGGTACAGATGGAACCGGCAGGCGTTATGCTCAGCCCTGATAAAGCGGATCTCCATATGGAAACGGATATTCATGCAACGGAAGGTAATAATACGGGCTTCGGCGTAGGCGAATGGATCCCCTACCTGACAGTTCACTACAAGTTTACGAAGCAGGAAACGGGCGAAACGATGGAAGGCGTATTCATGCCTATGAATGCTGATGACGGCCCGCATTACGGTGCTAACTTGAAGATGCTCGGTGCCGGCACCTATGATTGCGAATTTACAATCGACAGCCCGTATCGTATGAACTACGGTTTGCACGTAGATAAGGAAACCGGTGTTGAAGGTCGTTTCTGGAACGAACCGGTTGTTCTCCACTGGACGTTCAACTACGTTCCTCGTAACTGGTAAGCATATTTGAACGCATAACCTGAAGAAGCAGCGTCCTGCCGGCCGGACCGTAATAGCCTTATTACGACCGGACGGCGGGACGTTCTTCTTATGTAAAGGAGTACAACATGTTACAGGCATTTCTCTTGCAATTTATTCCGGCCATGGTACAGGGCGTTACTTTGGCAATCCCTTTAGGGATCCTTTTAGCCGTTTTTTTACGACTGGATCTACCGGAATACAAGAATACACTGAAAAGAGCCCTTTATTGGGGGTTTTGGCTATCTCTTTTCTTTGTGGCCGTCAAAGTCGGTACGCGGAATGCTATTACGAGAGAAGGTTTTGAAGCACTTACTATTGTAATAGCCATTGTTGCCGAAGTCGTTTTACTTGTCATGCTGTTCTTTAAACGGGACTTATCGAAAAAGGTCAATAAAGTCGTGACTATGAGTGCTTTCGTATTGGCCATTATGTTTATTCTTTTTCACGGAATGGAACTTTGGCTCATGCCGTATCAAATCTTTATCGGTGCGACAGGGAAATACATGACGCTCAATTTCCTTATTGAGAAACCTGGGCTTTTTAACGGGTATTCTCTTTGGACTTTTAAGCGCCGCCGTTACGTATGAAGCGGCAGCAGCCTTGAATTATAAGCGACTTCTTTTCGTCTTTTTGTACAGATTATAGCTTTGTTTATTGAACAGATTTTATATGCTATTCGCGTTGCCATGGCAAGACAGTTTTTACCCAGCGGATCGCTGATAAAGGTAATGGCGCCTATTATTAACAATCAGGACGTGTTGGTATTTGTTATTTATGCGGCCGTTCTCTTTGTGCCCCTTACGCTGTTTTCGCAACCTAAACCGCAACGCCCCGAAGGGAGTAATCCGGCGGAATACAGGCGGATTGTTGCCAATGCCAAATCAAAGCGCCGATGGGGTGTAGGGACGGTCGTACTTTTAATAATCATGACCTGCCTGTCGTCTTTCGGTTGGTCTTATGCTAACCATAAGGAACAAATTGTTCCGGCTGTGCAGGTACAGGCACAAAACGGTAGGATTGCCATTGATTTGAACGAATTTGCCGACGGCCATTTACATCGCTATACCTACAGAGGGTCCGGTGGTGAAGGCGTACGGTTTATCGTTATATTAAAGGGCGGATCGGCGTACGGAGTAGGCTTGGATGCCTGCGAAGTCTGCGGACCTACAGGGTATTATGAAAAAGACGGGCAAGTAGTGTGCAAGCTCTGCGACGTCGTCATGAATAAGGCGACTATAGGAGTTAAGGGCGGTTGCAATCCCATACCCGTTAAATATACGATTGAAGGCGGTAAGCTGTTATCGATGCCAACGAGTTGGAAGCGAACCGCAAGGTATTCCGTTAAGAAGGGGGTGAAGGTATGTTCTGGACCATGGTAAAGGGAGCCCTTATAAGACAACGAGGACGGTTTTTCCTGATTGCCTTGACCGTCGCTCTCGGTGTATCTTTGGCGGCGGCTATGCTCAATGTTATGTTTGACGTAGGCGACAAGGTCAATCAGGAATTAAAGGCCTTCGGTGCCAACATTACGGTTGCTCCGAAAAACGCTTCGCTTCTTAACGATGTATACGGCGTTGGCAGCGACAGCGGTCATAAAGAGTATTTGAATGAAGAAGATTTAGGGAAAATCAAAACGATTTTCTGGACCAATAATATTGTCGCCTTCACACCCATGCTGAACGGTACGGTAAGTGTGAACGGACAAAATGTGAACCTGACAGGTACGTGGTTTAATTATCACATGACTTTGCCGACCGGCGACGCTTTCGATACGGGCGTAGAAGAAATGAAATCGTGGTGGCAAATTGACGGAGATTGGCCGAAGGATAATACGGATCAGGTTCTCGTCGGCCAGAAGCTGGCTGAGTCGCTACAAGTTAAGACCGGTGATACCCTTTCGTATCGTCGTGCCGACGGGACACAAGGGCAGTTTGTTATTGCCGGGATCGTTTCAGGCGGCGGCAACGAAGACAATGCTATTCTGGCAAGTCTTCCCGTTGTGCAGCAAGCCTTGAATCTGAAAGGAAAGGTCAGTGAAATCGAAGTCAGTGCCATTACGACACCTGAAAACGATTTGGCTCGAAAAGCGGCTGCCAACCCGGAACGTTTGTCTCAGGCAGAACGGGAAATCTGGTATTGTACGGCCTATGTAAGTTCCATTGCTTTTCAGATTGAGGAAGTAGTCAACAATTCAAGCGCTCGGCCTGTTCGGCAGATTGCCGAGTCGGAAGGTAAAATTCTCGATAAAACTCAGCTTCTTATGCTCCTTATTACGGTTCTCAGCCTGATCAGCGCCGCTTTAGGTGTTTCCAATCTGGTCAGCGCCAATGTTATGGAACGGAGCCGGGAAATCGGGTTAATGAAGGCTTTGGGAGCTAAAAATTACGAAGTCATTCTTATGATTTTGACGGAAACTTTAATAGCCGGGATTTTGGGCGGTATCGTAGGGTATTTTATCGGCATGGGATTTGCACAGGTAATCGGTTATACCGTATTCGGTTCGGCTATTGCCAATAATATTATTGTAGTACCTATTGTCGGAGCCCTAATGGTTGCCGTTATCTTATTGGGCAGCGTGCCGGCGATTCGTACCTTACTTTCCTTGCAACCCGCAAGTGTACTTCATGGCAGGTGATTTGTATGATAAAAAAATATAAAATGTTTTTTACAATGGTTATACATGCCCTGCTGCGCAGACACACGCGTATGCTCGTAGCTCTCTTGGCTGTTGCCGTCGGTGCGACAATTATTTCGGGCATGATTACGGTGTATGAAGAAGTGCCTCAGCAGATGGGGCGTGAATTCCGTGCATACGGGGCCAACCTTTTGATTCTTCCCAACGGCGATAAGGGTACCTTTAATGAAGGGGAACTGTCCACAGTAAATCAATTGCTTTCAGGCAATGAAGTCGTAGGGGTAACCCCCTTTTTGTATGATACGATTGAAGTGAATAAGCAACCCGTAACGACGAGCGGTACCGATTTCGAGGCGGCTAAGAAGGTCAATACCTATTGGCAGGTCCGTGGGCAGTGGCCTCAAAAGGGAGAGCGGGAAATCCTCCTCGGTGCGGAATTGGCCAAGAAGATTTCTCGCGACCCGGATAAGCTCATCGGTCAAAATGTGACGGTCAGTGCCGGTGAGGGCAAGGCTATGAGAAACTTTAAGGTAGCCGGTATCGTAGCAACGGGCAGTAAGGAAGAACAGTTTGCTTTCATTGATTTGAAAGAAATGCAAGACCTTTCCGAAAAGCCGAATCAAGTAAGTTTGGCACAGGTCAGTATTGTAGCTGACGGAGATAAGCTGAACGGAATTGTTGCAGATCTCGATAAGGGGGATGCCAACATTCAGGCTCAACCTGTACAGCAGATTACCCGCTCTGAAGGAAATGTATTGGGTAAACTTCAGGTTCTCGTCCTTCTCGTTACGATTGTCGTTCTCATGCTGACTATGATTTGCGTAACGACAACGATGATGGCCGTTGTTACGGAACGTCGTAAAGAAATCGGCCTGAAAAAGGCGTTGGGAGCAAGTAATAAGAACATAGTCATCGAGTTCTTCGGTGAAGGGTGTGTTCTCGGCGGTATAGGCGGTGTCTTGGGAAGCGGCTTCGGGTATGTATTTGCCCAAGGGGTCAGTATGAATGTCTTTAATCGGGCTATCGACTTCTCGCCGTCCGTGGCACTTATATCCATTATCTTATCTATCTTGGTTACCGGTGCGGCCAGCCTGGTGCCCGTCCGAATTGCGACAAGCGTCGATCCGGCCATTGTCCTTCGCGGCGAATAAGGGAGGAACCTCATGAGTTTATTGGAATTAAAAGATGTGTCCATGGCCTACAACGGTAAGGTCATGGCATTACAACATATTAATATGTCCGTTGAAAAGGGCGAATGGGTTGCCATTATGGGGCCGTCCGGATCCGGTAAAACAACGTTGATGAATATCATCGGTTGCATGGACCATGCGACAAGCGGTTCCGTTATCCTTGACGGAATCGATTTGCACAATATTTCCGATGCACAGCTTACGGAAATGCGACGTAGCAAAATCGGTATGGTATTCCAGCAATTCCACTTAATACCTTATTTAACAGCAGTAGAAAATGTCATGGTCGCACAGTATTACCATTCCATGCCGGACCGGGATGAAGCTATGGCCATGATGGAACGCGTGGGTCTGCAGGATCGGGCCAACCATCTACCCAGCCAGTTATCCGGCGGTGAACAGCAACGTGTATGCATTGCCCGCGCTTTGATTAATTATCCTGTCATCCTTTTGGCCGATGAACCGACAGGGAACTTGGATGAAGCCAATCAGAATTTGGTCATGAAGATTTTCCGTGAACTGCATGACGAAGGCCATACGATTATTACGGTAACCCACTCGGCAGATGTAGGCGCCCAGGCTCAACGCTGTGTTGTTATTGAACACGGCCATATGGTTACGAAAGAATAAGGAGAAGTCAATGAGTGTAAAAAAATATGCCATCTTTCTTTGTGCCGCCTATGCGGCAACGCAGCTTCTGACAGGTTGCGGTAGTGAAGAGGCTCAACAGCCGGCGGAAAATAACAAGTCGCAAAAGGCATCGTGCTGCGATTTGTCAAAGACCAAAGACGGTACGTACACGGCGGAAAGTTCCGTCGATAAGGTACACGGTAAGGCGGTCATTACGCTTACTATTAAGGACCATAAGATTACGGCCGTCGAATACAAGGGTATCGATAAGGACGGTACGACTGTGAAGGACGAAAACTACGGTAATGATAAGGATCCGACAAATGCGAAGAAAGCGAAGGTTGCTTATGAATCGCAACGAAAGTATGCGGATCAATTGCTGCAGAAGCAAAAACTCGGTCAGGTTGACGCCATTTCAGGAGCTACTATTAACTACGATCAGTTCGTAGAAGCCGTAAAGAAAGACTTGGAACAAGCCAATCAGTAATATAAAAACGGTGCAACTCATTGTCGAGTTGCACCGTTTTTTGTGTGCCTGTTAGAAACTGGGTAAAATAGCGCCCTTGTATTTGTCTTCAATGAATTTCTTTACTTCAGGTGATTGGAGGGCCTTCAAAAGCTTTTGAATTTCCGGACGAGATTCGTCGCCTGCACGGATGGCAAGGATGTTGGCATACGGGGAATCCTTGGCTTCCAGGAAAAGAGAGTCCTTCAAAGGATTGAGCCCCGCTTCGAGGGCAAAGTTCGTGTTAATTACGGCAATATCTACATCGTCGATGGCACGCGGTACCTGAGCCGCATCCAGCTCACTGAACTGTAATTGTTTCGGGTTGTCCGTAATATCCTGAACCGTACTGGAAACGGTGCCTCCGTCTTTCAATTTAATGAGTCCTGCAGCCTGTAAAATTAAAAGAGCGCGTCCGCCGTTGGAGGGATCGTTGGGAATAGCCACCTTAGCCTTAAGGGGGAGATCGCTTAAAGCTTTTATTTTATGTGAATACACGCCCATAGGTTCAATGTGTACATTGCCGGCGGAAACGAGGTTTGTATTGTGTTCGGCATTGAATTTTTCCAAGAAGGGCAGATGCTGATGGAAGGTTGCGTCTACTTCCTTATCGGCCAAGGCCAGGTTCGGCTTTACATAGTCCGTAAATTCGATGATTTTTAAATCAATACCTTCTTTGGCTAATAAGGGTTTGATTTCGTTGAGAATCTCACTATGAGGAACGGGTGTAGCCGCTACGGTAACCACCGTATTTTTAGTTATCTCCGTGCCGCCTGCAGGTGCATTACTGCCGCAACCGGACACGAAGGCTGCCGCCGTTACTAAGGCTGCTGCGGCGAGCACGGAAAGTTTTTTTAATGAGTACATAACATATCCTCCTTCATAAAAGGGTGCTTACCTGTAAAAATCCCCTTTCCGTGAGGAAAGGGGGAAATGTCGTCCCTTATCTCTCGGAAAATATCCGCAGGAATTAGCACCGTGTTAACGGTTGCCGGGTTTCATCGGGCCAGTCCCTCCGCCACTCTGGATAAGCACATATAAAATTATCTTGTTCCATAGTCTATCGGAAAGGTATACTTCTTGTCAAGAGGGATTATAGACGAAACTTTCCGGGTTATGGTATCCTACGGGATAGAACAGGAGGACAGACGGATGTATATAGAAGAAATGCCCTTTTTTAGAGATTTTTCAGATCTTGCCGAGGCGGCGGATCGACGCGGTTGGCATGAACGTAACGGCGGTAACCTTACGTACCGGTTGACGACGAAAGAAGTGAAAGCCTGTGAGGCCTTATTTCATAAAACGGAATCTTGGCAAGCCTTGGTGAAAGCGGAACCGCATGTGGGAGGAGAGTATTACCTGGTCACGGGAAGCGGCAAGTGGATGCGACACGTTACCAAAGAACCTCGTCGCTGTGCAGGGATTATTGAAATATCGACAGACGGGGCTGCCTATCGTATTGTCTGGGGGTTGGAAGAACAGGGGAGACCGACGAGCGAGTTGCCCACTCATTTGGCTGTAAGTGCCTTGAAAAAGACGGCGGATGAAGAAAAGAACCGGGTCATTTATCATGCCCATCCGCCTTATTTAATTGCCAGTACCTTTACGATCCCCCTGGATGATGCCGTGTTTACGCGCCATTTATGGGAAGCGGATATAGAAAATCCTATCGTTTTTCCGGAAGGAATCGGTATTGTTCCCTGGGTATTGCCCGGCAGCCGGGAAGCCGCAGAAGCGACCTTGGAAAAGATGAAAAACTATAGGGCCGTCGTCTGGGCTCAGCACGGTACCTTTACGTGCGGTGACGATTTCGACGATACCTTCGGCCTCATGGAAGTTTTGGAAAAATCGGCACAAATTTGTTGTACCGTTGCCGCCATGGGCGGAAAACGTCAGGGCGTTTCGACGGATAATTTACGGGCTTTGGAAAAAATGTGCGGGTTGAAATTGAATGAAGCGGCATTGAATGCGAAAGGATAAGAGGTTTGAAAAGCTATTTGCTGCTCCGTATTTCTATTGTCTTTGAACTTTTGGGTACCTCTTTCATGAAGATGTCCGACGGATATTCACGACTTTTTCCTACAGTAGGCGTCTTTATTTGCTACGGTATTGCTTTTTATGTTTTGGCTACTATTATGGATACGTTGCCGTTAAATGTAACCTATGCGACTTGGTCGGGTGTGGGTTTGGTAGCAACGGCCATTATTGGCGTCACCGTTTTCGGGGAGATAATGAATATATATAATATTATAGGTATTATATTGATCCTTGCAGGGGTACTTGTTTTGAATTTATTGGGAAATACGGGCCATTAAAATAGTTGACTTTTGAGAAAAAAGTCTGTATATTACTTATCATATATTAAAGAGTCTATGAACGAAACGAGTACGTTTGAGCTGACAGTTCCAGAGAGCCGGCGGCGGTGGGAGCCCGGTACGTGTCGACAAACGGAATGGATTCGGGAGATGCGCCCTGAACGGAAACCAGTAGGGAGTGCCGGTGTATTTCCACCGTTAATAAAGAAACGTGTATCGCATAAGCTGTACATGACGAGTCGGGCGTAATGCCAATTTGGGTGGTACCGCGGAAGAATCTGTAACCTTTCGTCCCTTTATAAGGGATGGAAGGTTTTTTGTTGTTTGGAGGGAAAAAGATGCTGGAATTGAAAGATGTGGGATTTGCATACGGAAACGGTGTTCCCGTGTTGGAGAATATGAATTTAATGATACGAGAAGGTGAGTTCATCGGTTTAGGCGGTAGGAACGGTTGCGGTAAAACGACGGTAACGCGTTTGATTATGGGATTGGAAAAGCCTTCTAAAGGGCAGATCCTGATAGATGACCGTGATGTAACCGCAACGGAACCGTCAGAAAGAAGCCGCTATATCGGGTATGTCTTTCAAAGGCCTGAGCGACAAATGTTTCGGCCTACCGTAGCGGAAGAAGTGGCTTACGGACCGGAACAGGCGGGGTGTAGCAAAACTGAAGTTGAGTCGGTTGTCAAAAAGGCTTTAGCCGAAACGGGTCTTACAGAAAAAGCGGCAGAATATCCGCCTAACCTGAATCGCAGTGAGAAACAGAGAGTGGCCATTGCATCAGCTTTAGCCATGAACACACAGTATATTATTTTGGATGAGCCTACAAGTGGACAGGATAACAAAGAAAAGCGCCGACTCATGGAACTTCTGTCAGACTTGAACCGTCAGGGAATTACCGTTTTATTAATCACTCATGATATGGAACTTTTGGCTGAATATTGCAAACGTGTCATTATTATCGGTAACCGTACGAAAGCCTTTGACGGTACGCCGGAAGAACTCTTTACTCGAAGAGATGACTTGTATGAGTTGGGGCTTAGTCGTCCCGATTCGGTAGAAATGGCGATGGCCGTACCGGGATTGCCTTACTGCCCGACGATGGAGGCTTTCAGAGAGGCCTTGTTGGCACGCGTGAAAGGAGCACGGATATGTTAAATCGATTAGTACCTTTGACAAAACTTATAGGAACGGTCGCCTTTTCATTTTGGGCTCTTGTATTCAATACACCGGCACCTCTTATAGGCTTGGTGATTGTAGAAGTCGTTCTGCTGGCTACGTGCGGAGAGTTTAGGCGAAATCTGAAGGGCTTACTTAGTCTGTGTGTGTTCGCCGTGTTTTTGGGATTGGTTCAGCTCCTTGGCGGCGGTTCGCTTGAATCGGCGTATGTAACGGGATTTCGCATGTTATCCATGACGACGGTTTTCATCATTTTATTAACGACGACCCGTCTTCAGGACTTAACAGCTGCCTTAGTAAAACAGGTGCGTATACCTTATGAATATGCCTTTATGTTCACAGCCGCCTTGCGGTTTGTGCCCGACTTCATTGCTGAAAGTAAGTCTGTACGCGAGGCTCAGTCTTGTCGCGGTCTTTCTGTTTCGGGGAATATTGTAAAACGGCTTAAAAACTATATGACCGTCGTTCAACCCCTTATTCTGAAATCTCTTGGCCGTTCCGAAACAATGGCTTTAAGTCTTGAATTGAGGGCTTTCGGCAGTAATGAACACAGCTTTATTGCCAACGTAACACTGCGAACGGCAGACTATATAGTAGTTGCTTTAATGATTCTGGTAAGTGTCTTGGTCGTATACGGTCGCATGACCGATTACGCCTTATTAATGAACGTAGTCGGATAAAAGGAGGAATTGTCGTGAAAACAATCGAAAATATAGGCGAATTGGGAATTTCATCATCGCCAAGGCGGACAATTCCGCTGGATAACCGTATCTACTTTGTTATTGGCCATCGGGACTATTCTTCACCTTGTATCTCCCAGCGTGGCGGGAGTTACTCCCAACTGGACCATTGCTACCTACTGTGTGGCTATCTGCCTTACCAAACCGTCATATCGACAGGCTTTGGGTATCGGTTTGGTGGCGGCACTGATCAATGTTTTGACCTCAAAATCGGGATTTCCTTACGGGAACCTGGTCAGTGAACCTTTGGGGGCCTTGACTTGTGCTTTTATGGTCAAAAATTTTGCATCCTTACGTTTCGGCCGATACTCTCTCTTGCCTTTGCTCAGCGGTTTTTTGGCTACGTGCATGAGCGGTGGAGCGTTTGTAACGATTTTAAAGTTCGTCATGAACTTGCCCTTAGAAGTATATCTCAAAGGGATGCTTCCCTTAGTCGCCATCATCGGTTTGCTTAACGGTGTGATTACACCGCTTATGTATTTTCCGGCTCACCGCCTGTTGTCGTCGCGAGGTTTCATTGATTCGCAAGATGAGGAAGAGCATATTTCCGACCATTCGGACTATGAATTGATTCCCTCTTCGGACGCACTGATCTCCATGGAACATCTTTCTTATACGTACAACGGAAAGAAAAATCCCGTTTTGGATGATGTAAACTTACAGGTACATAAAGGTGATTTTCTGGTCGTTACGGGGGAAAGCGGTAGCGGCAAAAGTTCTTTGTGCATGGCTATGAGCGGTGCGATTCCGCACTACTTCGGCGGTGTCATGAAGGGGATGGTCTACGTTAAAGGAAAAGCTGTAACGCAGTCGACTATTGCCGACTTGTCCAAGCATGTGGGCACTATGTTGGATGATTACGACAGCCAGCTTGTTGCTATGACGGTTGAAGAAGAAATCGCCTTTTCTCTGGAAAATATGGGGATGGGTGCTGAAGAGATTGCCGTGGCTGTTGATGAAGCGTTGGAAAAAGTAGGCCTTGCGGAATTTCGTGAACGTCGTTTGTCGGACCTTTCGGGCGGGCAGCGGCAGCGCTTGGTCATTGCCGGTGTCTTGGCAACCAATCCGGAAATTTTGGTCTTCGATGAACCGACATCGGCCCTTGACCCGGAAGGAACCCATGAATTCTATGAACTCGTTCATGAATTGAACCGTGCCCACGGTCATACGATTATTGTTATCGAGCATTCGCTTGAAGCTGTCGTTCCCTATGCGACACGCCTGGTCTTGATGGAAAAGGGCAAGGTCTTATGTGACGGAGAATTAAAAACGGGGTTAAAGTACATGTATGAGCAAGATGTATGTAAGAGTGCTGTTCCTGCCGTATTCGCCTGCCAATTGGAACTTGAAAAAGCCGGCTTCAATCCGCCGCATACCTGGTTATCGGCCAAAGTCGGCCATTGCCGATTTAACACGATTTTCATAAATGAGAAGCGACTCGTAGGAGTCGCTTTCTTTTTTTGCAACGAAGAAGCCAAGTAAAATACGTTGAGAATCGCAAGGGTTACTGCTATAATAAATCCATATTATATAAAGGAGCGAGAGCCATGAATATTATTGATGAATTATCTTGGCGCGGCGCGGTTAATCAAATGACCGACGAAGCGGGATTACGCAAGTTGACGCAAGAAAAGAGCGTCTCCTTGTATTGCGGCGTTGACCCGACAGGTGACAGCATGCATATCGGACATTTGATTCCTTTTATGATGTTAAAACGATTTCAACTGGCTGGCCATCATCCGTATATCCTTATCGGCGGCGGTACGGGTGTTATCGGTGATCCCAGCGGACGAAAAACGGAAAGACAGTTACAAACGGTTGAACAAATCGGTGAAAATGCGAAGAAATTAAAAACACAGTTCCTGCGTCTTTTCGGAGAAGACTCCAATATTACCATTGTCAACAACTATGATTGGCTCTCTAAACTGGATCTTCTCGGTTTCTTGCGCGATTACGGCAAATTGTTCAGCGTCAATGTTATGTTGGCTAAGGATGTGGTGGCCAGTCGCTTGGAAGCGGGGATTTCCTTTACGGAATTTTCTTACCAGATTTTACAGTCTGTAGACTTTCATCATCTTTTAAAAGAACGGGATGTGCAGATACAAATCGGTGGTGCCGATCAGTGGGGAAATATTACGGCCGGCATTGATATGATTCATAAACTGGAAGGGTCGGAGCAGGAAGCATACGGGTTGACCATTCCGCTTATGTTGAAGTCGGACGGCACGAAATTCGGTAAGACGGCAGGGGGAGCTATTTGGCTCGATCCGGAAAAAACGTCACCCTTCGAGTTCTACCAATTCTGGCTCAACCAGGATGATGCAGACGTTGTGCGGTATTTGAAATACTTCACCTTCTTAGGAGAAGAAGAAATTGAAGAACTGGAAAAAGCCGTACAAGAAGCGCCCGAAAAGAGACTGGCACAGCGTCGTCTGGCTGAAGAGGTAACGATATTCGTACATGGAACAGAAGCTTTGAAGGAAGCGGAAAATATTACGGAAGCCTTGTATCGAGGTAGTATTGCCGACTTGACGAAACGTGAATTGGAACAAGCTTTCGGCAAGATGCCTACCGTAACGGTAGGACCTGAAGAAAGGCAGTCGTCGATTGGCTGGTCGACACGAAAATTTGCCCGTCCAAGCGTCAAGCTCGAGAAGACGTTCAAAACGGAGCCATTACGATTAACGGCATCAAGGTAACCGATTTGGAAGAAATCGTTCGACCTCACAAAAATTCGGAAGGTTCGTATATTATTGTTCGCAAGGGTAAAAAGAAATATACTCTTGCGAAAGTTGAAAAATAATACTTGACAAATTCATATCAGCTTGTTGACGAGGAAAAACTCGTGTGCTATAATAACTCATTGCAGAATATCCAGCAGAAGGTCTGTTTTTATACACGGAGGCATTCATCCTTAACAAGGAAAATTAAGCAAGGTTCAGGTTATGTCAGAGCCTTGCTTTTTTGTCGCTTTTCCGTAAACTCAGGGCTTCCGTTTTAAGAGATTTACTTTTTATAAGGGGTGAAGTTGCAGCATGTTCAAACCTGTACAAGTAGGGAAGAGAACTCGGTATACGTATGCGAAGATTAACGAGGTCTTGAAGATGCCTCATTTGTTGGATTTGCAGACCAAATCTTACAAATGGTTTTTAGAAAAAGGGTTAAAGGACATATTTAAAGATATTTCGCCGATTGAAGACGCATCGGGCAATCTGTCCTTGTCTTTTGAAGACTTCTCGTTAGGCGAACCGAAATATGATATTCGAGAATGTAAAGAACGGGATACGACGTATTCCGCACCTCTTCGCGTGCAGATCAGCCTTCTCGACCGCGGGACGGGTGAGAGAAGAAGCCAGGAAGTATTTATGGGCGACTTCCCTCTGATTACTGATACAGGTACGTTCATTATCAACGGTGCCGAACGTGTTATTGTCAGCCAATTGGTGCGTTCTCCCGGCGTGTACTACGGTCGTGAAATCGACCCTATGGGCATTCGTCTGTACAGCTCCACCATCATCCCTAATCGCGGTGCCTGGATTGAATTGGAAACGGACACAAACGGCATCGTCTATGCCCGTATCGACAGAAATCGGAAGATTCCGGCAACGGTTCTTATTCGTGCCCTCGGTTGGCCGACCAATAACGATATTATGGAACTTTTCTATAATGACCCTCGGTTACAGGCTACCTTTGAAAAGGATACGACAGAATCACAAGAAGAAGCTCTTGTAGAAATCTATAAAAAACTTCGCCCCGGCGAACCGCCGACGGTAGAAAGCGCACGTAGCCTCTTTGAAGGCTTGTTCTTCGACCCTCGTCGCTATGATATGGCCAGAGTCGGTCGCTATAAGGCGGCTCGTAAACTCGGTTGGGAACATCGCCTCTTCGGTTTAACATTGCACGAACCTATTGTCAACAGCGAAACGGGTGAGCTCGTATTGCCGGCACAGACTGTTATCGGAGCTGAAGAAATCGCTAAGATTAAAGAAAGCGGCGTCTTTAACTTTGACGGGCTGATCGAAGTATTTGCGGAAAAAAAGCAGGATGGTACGGTTGCTAAGATTATTTGCAATAACAGCAACTTGCCGTACGACCACCGGACGATTACAAAAGAAGATATTATTGCCAATATAGGCTATTTGTTAAACCTTATGGACGGGTTCGGGAATGTGGACGATATCGACCATTTGGGCAATCGTCGCCTTCGTTGCGTCGGTGAATTATTACAGAACCAGTTCCGCATCGGCCTTACGCGTATGGAACGTGTCGTACGCGAACGCATGACCGTACAGGATGCGGAAACGATTACACCGCAAGCGCTCATTAATATTCGTCCTGTAGTAGCGGCTATTAAAGAATTCTTCGGATCCAGCCAGCTGTCCCAGTTCATGGACCAGACGAATCCCTTAGCCGAATTGACACATAAGCGTCGTCTCAGCGCCCTTGGCCCCGGCGGGTTATCACGTGAACGAGCAGGCTTTGAAGTCCGCGACGTACACCATTCTCACTACGGCCGTATGTGCCCCGTTGAAACACCTGAAGGTCCCGAATATCGGTTTGATTTCTTCCTTGGCATGCTACAGTAAGGTCAATGAATTCGGCTTTATCGAAGCCCCGTATCGTCGTGTGGACAAAACACACACGTTGTTACGGACGACGTTCATTACATTACGGCTGACGAAGAAGAACAATATATTATTGCTCAGGCGAACGAACCGTTGGCAGAAGACGGTACCTTTGTCAATGAACGTGTTGCCTGCCGCCACGGCGAAGCCGTTTTGGAAGTGGCACGCGATCGCGTGGACTTCATGGACGTATCTCCTCGTGAAGTAGTCTCTGTCGGTACCTCGATGATCCCCTTCTTGGAAAATGATGATGCGAACCGTGCCTTAATGGGTGCGAACATGCAGCGTCAGGCCGTACCCTTGTTGCGTACCCAGGCACCTCTCGTCGGGTACGGGTATGGAATACAAGGCCGCTTGTGACTCGGGCGTTTGCATTTTGGCTAAGCATGCCGGTACAGTAGCTCGTGTTACAGGGGATGAGATCATTATTACGACGGATGAAGGCGGTACGGATACATATAAGCTCATTAAGTTCGTTCGTTCAAACCAGAGTACATGTATCAACCAGCGTCCTCTTGTGTATAAAGGTGAGCGGGTTGAACGCGACCAGGTCTTGGCCGACGGTATGGCTACGGACGGCGGCGAATTGGCTTTAGGGTATAATATCCTCGTTGCTTACATGCCTTGGGAAGGCTATAACTACGAAGATGCCGTTCTTTTAAGTGAAGAACTGCCTAAAAATGATATTTATACATCCATTCATGTAGAAGAATATGAATGCGATGCACGTGACACTAAATTGGGTGCTGAAGAAATTACACGTGAAATTCCCAATGTAAGTGAAGACAGCACGAAGGACCTCGATGAAGGCGGTATTATTCGCGTCGGTGCCGATGTCGTGCCCGGTGACGTTCTTGTCGGAAAAGTTACGCCTAAGGGCGAAACGGAACTGACTCCTGAAGAACGTCTTTTGCGGGCTATTTTCGGTGACAAGGAACGGGAAGTGCGCGATACGTCGTTGCGTGTACCTCACGGCGAATCGGGTAAGATTGTAGCGGTTCGCGTTTTCTCTCGTGAAAACAATGATGAATTGCCGCCCGGTGTAAACCAGCTTGTACGTGTATACATCGCTCAAAAACGTAAGATTCACGAAGGCGATAAGATGGCCGGTCGACATGGTAATAAGGGTGTCGTATCCCGCGTTATGCGACAGGAAGACATGCCTTTCTTGCCGGACGGTACTTCCGTTCAAATCGTATTGAATCCTTTGGGCGTACCTTCTCGTATGAACATCGGGCAGATTTTGGAAACTCATCTCGGTTGGGCTATGCATGAAATAGGCGTACAGATTCTCAACCCCGATAATCACTTGGCTGATAAGTTGAAAGAAATCGGTTATGACATTGATAAATACGGCATGATTCAACCTGATGAAGCGGGTGTTCATATTGCTACTCCCGTATTTGACGGAGCTCATGCGGAAGATGTATTCGAAGCCTTGCGGGTAGCCGGACTTCCCGACGACGGCAAGACCGTTCTTTATGACGGACGTACGGGCGAACCTATGGACCGCCGCGTTACTGTCGGGTATACGTACTTCCTCAAGTTGCATCATCTGGTTGATGATAAGATTCATGCTCGTTCTACCGGCCCGTACTCCCTCGTTACGCAGCAGCCTTTGGGCGGTAAAGCTCAGTTCGGCGGCCAGCGTTTCGGTGAAATGGAAGTTTGGGCTTTGGAAGCTTACGGTGCGGCATATACCTTACAAGAAATGCTTACGGTTAAGTCTGATGATGTCGTAGGCCGTGTCAAGGCGTATGAAAAGATTGTTAAAGGCGAAAACATTCCTGAACCGGGCGTGCCCGAATCCTTTAAGGTACTCTTGAAGGAATTGCAGGCTATCGGCTTAAATGTTCAGATTCTGAATGAAGACAGCGAAGAAGTCGTCATTAAGGAATTGGATGATGAAGACGAGTTGGAAGTCGATGCAGGCAAGAATGATGAAATGCGCCATATTATGGAAGGCGAAGCGACAGGAGATGCTGTCGACCGCCCTGCGGAAGATGTCGTTACGGAAGATGTCGAAGAACCGGCTGATAACGGCAATGATGACGGACTCATCGGTATGGGTTATGACACCCTTACAGATGGCCTCAGTGACGACTCGGAAGAATAAGAAGCAGTACAGAAGGGAGCGGTATTAGTGCTGGACGTAAATGAATTTGATTCCATGCGAATCGGCTTGGCGTCGCCTGAAAAGATTCTTGAATGGTCCCACGGTGAAGTAAAAAAACCGGAAACCATTAACTATCGTACATTAAAGCCGGAACGTGACGGCTTGTTCTGCGAACGCATTTTCGGGCCTACAAAGGACTGGGAATGCCATTGCGGTAAATATAAAAGAATTCGTTATAAAGGGATCGTTTGCGATCGCTGCGGCGTAGAAGTTACGCGCGCTAAAGTGCGTCGTGAACGGATGGGCCACATTCAGTTGGCTACACCCGTATCTCATATTTGGTACTTCAAGGGCATCCCCAGCCGTATGGGCCTGGTTCTCGATATTTCTCCTCGTTCGTTGGAAAAAGTGCTTTACTTTGCTTCGTATATCGTCCTTGATCCGGGCGATACGCCGTTGCAGAAAAAGCAGTTGTTGACGGAAACGGAATATCGTCAAAATCTTGATATGTACGGTGAAAAGTTCCGTGTCGGTATGGGGGCGGCGGCTGTTAAAGAATTATTGGCCGAACTTGACCTGGAAGCTCTCGATAAGGAATTGCGCGAAGAATTGCGTGATTCTTCGGGACAGCGTCGTGTAAGGGCTATTCGCCGCTTGGAGGTAATTGAAGCCTTTCTTCATTCCGGCAATAAACCGGAATGGATGATTTTAGATGCCGTTCCGGTCATTCCGCCCGAATTGCGCCCTATGGTACAGCTTGACGGCGGCCGTTTTGCCACGTCCGACTTGAATGATCTGTATCGACGCGTCATTAATCGTAACAATCGGTTAAGTCGGTTATTGGAATTGGGGGCACCGGATATTATTGTCCGTAATGAAAAACGTATGTTGCAGGAAGCTGTCGACGCACTTATTGATAACGGTCGTCGCGGTCGTCCCGTTACGGGCCCCGGTAACAGAGCCTTAAAGTCCTTGTCTGACATGTTAAAAGGGAAACAAGGCCGTTTCCGTCAAAACTTACTCGGTAAACGTGTTGACTATTCCGGTCGTTCCGTTATCGTTGTCGGCCCGGAATTAAAGATGCATCAGTGCGGGTTACCGAAAGAAATGGCCTTGGAACTCTTCAAGCCCTTCGTTATGAAAAAACTTGTTGAAGAAGGCAAGGCTACGAATATTAAAAATGCGAAAAAACAGGTAGAACGTGTTCAGGAAAATGTATGGGACGTTTTGGAAGATGTTATTAAAGAACATCCTGTACTGTTGAACCGTGCCCCGACGTTGCACAGACTCGGGATTCAGGCATTTGAACCGATTTTGTGGGAAGGTCGTGCTATTAAGTTGCATCCTTTGGTCTGCACGGCATACAATGCCGACTTTGACGGGGATCAGATGGCTTGCCACTTGCCTTTGTCCGTAGAAGCTCAGTCGGAAGCTCGTACACTCATGCTGTCGGCACACAATATTTTGGCTCCGAAGGACGGCAAACCTGTTGCCGTTCCTACGCAGGATATGGTGCTCGGTGCTTACTATCTGACCATGGTAAAACCGGGGTCCAAGGGTGAAGGGAAGCTTTTTGCCGACTTTGATGAAGTCATGCTTGCTTATGATGCCAAAGTCTTGGATATCGGTGCCTTAATTAAGGTTCGTATTCCCGGTCACGGTCTGATTGAAACTACGGCGGGACGCATGCTTTATAACAATCAGCTTTATGAAGCACTGCGCCGCTTCCACACGGATAAAGTCATGGTCTTTACGGATCCGAAAGATGCGGCCTTTGCTTATGAAAACGGCTTGATTGACAGTGATCACCTCGTGAAAGTTAAGCGGGAAGACGGTCGTATTCTTGATTACGGATTCACGGCCATGAAGGAAGAATTCGGTGTCGACTTGGCGGCTATTCGACCGAAAGTAGCCAAGAAAATCGATAAAGAAGCGGTTGCCGCTTTTAAAGCCGATAAAGAATATGTCGATGTAGAGTGCCTCGGTGTTTTGATGAATAAGAAACAAATCGGTAAACTCGTTGCCGATTGCTTCCATCTCGTAGGAAATACGGAAACGGCTTCGCTCCTCGACCGCATTAAAGCCATCGGCTATCATTACGCTCGTCAGGCAGGCATGTCCATCGCAATTTCGGATATTCAGGTTCCTGAAGAAAAGAAAGCCATCCTCAGAGAAACGGATTCGCAGGTTCTCAAGGTTACGCAAATGTTTATGCGCGGCTTGATTACGGAAGATGAACGGTATCGTAAGACGATTGCTCTGTGGGAAAAAGCGACTGACGATGTAACGGAAGCCATGATGGATAACATGGATTCGTTCAACTCCATCTTTATGATGGCCGATTCCGGGGCCCGCGGTAACAAGCAACAGATCCGTCAGGTTGCGGGTATGCGCGGATTGATGGCCGATCCGTCAGGACGTATTATCGACTTGCCTATTAAGGCAAACTTCCGTGAAGGCTTATCCGTATTGGATTACTTTACGTCCAGTCACGGGGCTCGTAAGGGCTTGGCCGATACGGCTTTGCGTACGGCCGACTCGGGTTACTTGACTCGTCGTCTCGTCGATGTATCTCAGGACGTTATTGTCCGTGAAGATGATTGCGACGTATTCGGCTTGGACCTCATTCGCGAACGCGCTCGACTCGCAGGCTCGGTACGTCAGGCAGTCAACTTATTGAGAGAAAAATTGATCGGTCGCGTATTGGCACGCGACGTAGTGGACGAAGAAACAGGGAGAACTTCTGTTTGCGGAAGATCACGTTCTGACCAATGACGATCTCGATACGGTTATTGAATACAAGATTCCCAAGTTATCCTTGCGCGGCAGTCAGATGGACATTAATGACGACCTCAATCATACGAATAAGATTGAAAACGTCATGCTCGGTGCACCGGAAGACAGCATTCGTGACGCCTTGAGAGAAGCTATGGTAGAAAATATGCTCGGCAAGACGGTGGAACGTACAGTTTATGATTCCATGGGTACGGAAATTTGCCCGGCCGGCACGGCTCTTACGGAAGAGGCGATTGAACGGATTCTTTTGAGTGATGTAGAAGAAGTCAAGGTTCGCAACAATGATATTCGCGGTGTTGAAGTTACGGCTATTGTTGAAGGCGACGGCATTATCGAACCTTTGGAAGACCGGATTGTGGGCAGAACGGCTGCGGAAACCTTATTCAATAAGGATACGGGCGAAGTTATTGTTCCTATTAATGAAGAAATTATGGAAGAACAGGCGAAGGAAGTCGTTAAGTATTACGACAAAGTTCGTATTCGTTCCGTTCTTACTTGCCATAGTCGTTACGGCGTTTGCGCTAAATGCTACGGCCGTGATCTCGGCACAGGCGGTAAGGTCAATGTCGGTGAGTCGGTCGGTATCATTGCGGCTCAATCCATCGGTGAACCGGGTACACAGTTGACTATGCGTACCTTCCACACCGGCGGCGTCGCATCGGCAGGCGATATTACCCAAGGTTTGCCGCGTGTCGAAGAATTGTTTGAAGCCCGTAAGCCGAAGGGCAATGCTATTGTCACGGAAATTGACGGCGTTGTTACGATTACGGAAAAAGAAGATCATGAGGATATTCATATCGTTCATGTTACGGCTGAAGACGGTGACGAACGGAGTTACACCATTCCGTACGGAGCTCATTTGGTAGTTCATGAAGGCGATGTTATTGAAAAGGGCAGCCGTATTACGGCCGGCTCCATCAATCCCCATGATATCCTGCGAATTCAGGGTGTCGAAGCTACGCAGCGTTACCTGGTATATGAAGTACAAAAGGTATACAAATCTCAAGGTGTTGAAATTAATGATAAGCACATTGAAGTTATTGTTCGCCAGATGTTGCGTAAGATGAAAATTGAAGATGCCGGTGATGCGGATGTATTGCCGGGAGACTATGTAGAACTGAATGCTTACGAAGAAATGAATCGTCGCATTCAGGCTGCAGGCGGCAAACAGGCGGAAGGCAAGGCTCTGCTTCTCGGTATTACCAAGGCGGCCTTGGCTACGGAATCCTTCCTATCCGCCGCCTCCTTCCAGGAAACGACTCGCGTACTTACGGACGCTGCTATTAAAGGTAAGGTTGATCCCTTGCTAGGTTTGAAAGAAAATGTTATTATCGGCAAGCTGATTCCTGCCGGTACGGGTATGAGCCGTTATCGTAAGGTAAAGGTTGTTAAGCCCATTTCTCTCGTTGAGTACGAGGAAGAAGACCCGATTTTGTCGGATTCCGTCGCTATTGACGGAGAATAATCCATATAAGTCCGTTCGGGTATGGAGGAATGTACCTCCTCCGGACGGATACTACAAAGGGACTCGCTTATAAGCGGGCCCCTTTGTAGTATCTATTGCAATACTTGTATGGTTGTAGATTGTTAAAAGGATGATATATTCGGTATAATGAATATGGTTGCATGTCTAAAAATGCATATGAACAAGTGTATCGTATGCCCTTTATGAAGGAGGCTTAATTATGTTAGGAAATTTTAAATATGAAAACCCTACGGCTTTATACTTCGGTAATAAGGCGATGGATTATTTACACAGAGAACTCCCCAAATACGGGAAGAACGTTGTGCTCATTTACGGCGGCGGCTCTATTAAAAAGAACGGTATATATGACCGCGTAATGGAAATTTTAAAAGAAAACGATAAGAATGTAGTTGAAGATGCGGGCGTTATGCCTAACCCTACGCTGGATAAAGTATTGGAAGGCCGAGAAATAGCTAGAAATCACAAGGCGGACTTACTGCTTGCCGTCGGCGGCGGTTCGGTTATCGATTATGCTAAGGCCGTATCCGTATCCGTTCATACGGAAGGCGATCCGTGGGAAAAATTCTTTGCAGGTCGTGAAAAGCCGTCTGATAATGTTGTGCCCGTCGGTTGCGTATTGACCATGGTCGGCACGGGTTCGGAAATGAACAGTGGTTCCGTTATTACCAATACGGCTCAAAAGCGCAAGGTCGGCAGAAGCTTTGGCGAACAAGTGTGCCCGAGGTTTGCCGTCCTGAACCCCGAATATACGTACACCCTTCCTCAGTATCAAATGGTAGCCGGTATCTTCGATATTATGTCGCATATACTGGAACAGTATTTAGCGGTGAAGACGATAATACGTCCGACTATCTGTCCGAAGGCTTACTTCGCTCCTTGATTCATGCAAGCCGTATTGCCGTAAAGAATCCGACGGATTATGAAGCCCGCAGTAATATTATGTGGACGGCAACTTGGGCTTTAAACTCTTTAATCGGTAAGGGCAAGTCTCAAGATTGGATGGTACATATGCTCGGTCAGTCTATCGGTGCCTTTACGGATGCTACGCACGGCATGACATTGGCGGCCGTATCTTTGCCGTACTATCGACATATTATGTCGGCCGGACTGGCAAAATTTAAACGCTATGCCGAAAATGTCTGGGATGTAGACGGTACGGGTAAGAGTGATGAAGAAATTGCTTCTGAAGGGCTGCGTCGTATGGAAGCATATATGAAAGAAATCGGCGTCGTTCTTCATGCAGCCGAGCTGGGAATGACTGAAGATATGGTTGAAGGCATAGCTGAAGGAGTCAGCATTTTAAAAGGCGGCTACAAAGAATTGACTCGACAGGAAGTAATCGATATTTTAAGACAGAGTATGTAAGCTATGGAATAAAGAGTGTGTAAATCTATATAAGGGTTCTTGCATTAGTGCAAGAACCCTTCTTGTGTCTTAAGTTCAGCTTAGTCAAGTGATTTCAATAATTTCGTGTCTTTCATTCGTTCAATCCCTTTGTGAGACAGCTTGTAGATGCCGTTTTCTACAACCAGTAAGTCTTGCTTCATTAAGCGACGAGTGATTTTTTTTAAAAAACGCGGTGACCAGTGCAGATGCTCATGGATGGTACCTGTACCGTTTTCAACAGGGGCGCAAGGTGTATTCTGGTGGGTAAAGACATGAAATAAGAGGGTTTCCTCACCATAGCGGACATGTAGATGTCTGCGATAACGTATTTTGGACATAATCCCGACTCGAGGTGAAGCGATAAGGGCTACCGTAAAGATGAATCCTATGACGGATGCCACCATTCCGGCAATAGAGGTGTTCAGAAGAAAAGCGAGTTGTGTGCCGCTTACGGCTGCACAGACGGCAATGAAAACGGCGCTGATGATCATCTTCGTTACGGACTTGGCGAACAAATAGGCGATGGCCGCGGGGCCTATCATTAAAGCAATGACCAAGATGGCTCCGACAGCTTGAAAGGACACAACGACTGTCAACGATACGGAGGTCATCAGCAGGTAATGCAGAAGGTGCGGTCGAAAGCCGTAAAAATGTGGCGAGTAAAGGGATCAAAGGTGGACAATTTCAACTCTTTTGATAAGCAGATTGCCATAAGGAGATTCAGGAGGCAGATAAAACTTGTCGACCAAAGTGCGGCAGGTCCTGCGTCGAGGCCGTTTAATATCAGCCGATCGAAGGGAGCAAAGGCGATTTCTCCCAGTAAAACCGTATCCGTATCCAAATGAAGATGGCTACCGTAAAGGGTGATTAAGATAACGGCGAGGGAAAAGAGAAGTGGGAAGATAATGCCTACCGATGCATCTTCGGCAAAGAGGCGGGTACGGCACAATAATTCTGACAGCCAAACCGTCAAAATGCCCGTTGCGGCAGCCCCGAGAACTAACAAGGGCGAGGTCAGATCTTTCGTGAAGAAAAAGGCCGCCACAATGCCTAAAAGGACGGTGTGAGTAATGGCGTCAGCCGTCATAGACATACGTCTTAAGACCAAAAACACACCGGGAATACTGCAAGCCACGGAGACGACAGTAATAATCAAGAGTATCTCAGTTTGTGCGCTCATAAGATACGATACACCTCCTTAAACGTCGATATATGATTCCGTACTTGGGCGAAAAAAGGAGGCTGATGAATACAATCGTTGATAAGCAGACGATAATTGCCGGACCTGTAGGCAGTTTGGTAACAGAGGCACTCCATATCACACCGCCGATACCCGAGAGTGCGCCGAAGAAGCCGGCCAGTGTAATCATAGTGCCTAATTTGTCGGTCCATTGTCGGGCCGCCGCCGCAGGGGCAATCAGTAGAGAGCTTATGAGAACGGCTCCTACGGTTTGAATACCGATGATTACGGTTAAAAGAAGCATGCCGCGATATAGGACGGTTACTGCCGTAACGGGTATTTGTAAGGTGCGGGCGTATTCTTCATCAAAGGATGTCAGCTTGAGTTCCTTCCAAAAAATAAGTACAAGCAGGATTATCAGTACGGCCGCGGCCGAAGTCAGATAGACATCTTTTATCATCATAGAGGCGGCCTGGCCGAAGATAAACTTTGTAAGACCTGCTTGAGAGGCGTTGTCAAGGCTTTGGATATAGGTAAGTAAGACCATACCGAAGCCGAAGAAAGAAGATAAGAGAGTTGCCAGGATTGCGTCGAATTTTTATATTTTTGTGTAACGCACGGTCAAAGCTATGAGCCAGGATGTTATAAGTGACGACACGGCAGCACCGGTCAACAGCCATACCGTATCTTTCGTACCGCTCCATAAGAAAGCCAGCGCAATGCCGGGAAGGGCTGCATGAGAGAGGCCGTCGCCGATAAGACTTTCTTTGCGTAAGACGGCGAAGGTACCGACAACGCCGGCCGTTAAGCCGAGTAGCGCCGCACCGGCAATAATGATCCAAAAGGTGTATTCGTGCCACAGATTCATAAGACGACCTCTTGCAGGTTATAAGTTTCTTTCAAAGAGGCGGCGGTGAAGACCTCGGATGTTTTACCGCAGGCCACGGTACGTACATTGAGTAGAGTGACCCAGTCGAAATAGGAGCGGACAGTATTCAAATCGTGATGGACGACAATGACTGTTTTGCCTTTACTCTTCATTTCTTTGAGTATAGTAATAATCGTTTCTTCCGTTTTTTTATCGACTCCCTTGAACGGTTCGTCCATGAAATAGATTTCTCCGTCCTGAACCAGGGCTCGGGCCAGGAATACCCGTTGTTGTTGGCCGCCGGATAATTGTTTGATTTGCCTGTTTCCGTAATCGGCCATACCGATTTTTTCCAGTGTACGTAAGGCCAATTCCCGCTCTTTCTTGCCGGGTCTTCGAAACCACCCCAGATGTCCGTAACGTCCCATAAGGACGACGTCCAAAACGGTTGTAGGAAAATCCCAATCGACGCTGCCGCTTTGCGGTACATATACAATTTGCTTTTTATCTTCCTTAAACACGCTCAAGGTACCGTTTACGTAAAACTTAACGCGACCGGAAATGGTAGGAATAAGGCCCAGAGCTGCCTTTAAAAGCGTGGATTTACCGGCCCCGTTAGGACCGAGCACGGCAGCCAGAGCCCCTTGAGGGACTTTCATATCCACGTCCCAGAGAACGGGATGCCTGTCATAGGCTACGGTCATATCTTCTATTTCTACAGCCCAGTTCACAGTGTACCTCCTTATTTAAGGCGTCGACAATCGTGTCTATATTTGCTTTTATCATACCGATGTACGTACCGGCCGGATGGGTCGTCGTATCGAGAGAGTCGGAGTATAGTTCTCCGCCGACAACTACGTTCCAACCTTTGGCCCGGCAAGCTTCCTGGACTGCTTCAATCGTTTTGTGAGGCACTGACGATTCCACAAAAATGGCCTTTATTTTATGGTCCGTAATAAATTGCACCAAGTCGGCCATGTCGCGAGTACCGGCTTCAGAGGCCGTACTTACGCCTTGCAGACCGCGTACTTGAAAGCCGTAGGCACGAGAAAAATACTGAAAAGCGTCATGTGCCGTTACGAGGATACGCGAATTTTCCGGAATTTCGGCACTCCTTTTTTTGACATACTCGTTCGTTTCGTCTAGTTGGTGCAAATAAGTTTGTGCTCTTTCCTTGTAACGGGCGGCGTGTTCAGGATCTTTTTCAGCCAGAGCTTTTTCTACGGCTGTAGCCGCTTTTTTCCAATTTTCCACGTCAAACCAAATATGCGGGTCTTGGGCAGCCGCACCCTCGTTTTCGAAGGTCAGAATGCTTTCCGCAGGAAGACTGTCGGCTACGTAAACGGTAGAGATTCCCTTGTTTTCAACGTTTTTCAAAACATCTCCCATTTTTCCTTCCAAATGAAGGCCGTTGCAAACAATGAGGTCTGCACCGGATAAGGTTGTTACATCACCTGCGCCGGCCTGATAAAGGTGGGGGTCTACGCCGGGGCCCATGAGTCCTGTCACGGTTACATCGTCACCGCCGATTTGAGAAACCAAGTCTGTAAGCATGGTAGTCGTAGCTACGACATGAAGCTTCTCGCCCTTTTTTACCGGTTGAGATTGACTGCCGCAGGCCGTAAGGAAGAGCAGACATAAGGACATCAAAAGAAATAGTGAAAGCAGTCGTTTTTTCATAAAGCCTCCTTAGAAAAATGAACATAAGGTTTCCGAATATCATACTTTACTTAAGAATATCATAAATGATATTTATTCTCAAATAAAAAGAGGGGAAATTAGTGACGGTTTTCGTAAGACAGGAAATATGGAATACCCGGAAACGTGTAATAATGAACGGTGAATTCGTGCAGTTTATCGGTGTAAAAGGATTGACAGACACATGGGGGAATGATAAAATACGTAAGTGTTGCAGTGTGTGCAACATTTATTTTTGCGGGTAAGGGGTGTGTTTCGTGAGCTTGGAAAGTTTACGTGCGGCGAGAAAAACAGTCGGTGCGAAACAAACGTTAAAGGCGATGAAGCGGAACGAAGTGTCCGCAATATATATTGCTAAAGACAGCGATGAGGCTGTCATTCGTCCTTTGACGGACTGCGCCGCCCAAAGCGGATATAATCGTCGACTCGACGTATACTATGGAAGAATTGGGCGAGGCCTGTCGTATTAAAGTAAAGGCGGCAGCCGTAGGTCTGTTAAAGTAATTTCGGTAATATCATCTAAAGGGACATTCCCGGTGATGATTACAAATATAAATCTAATTGTTTAGAGAGGAGGTGCCCATATGCCGACAATTAACCAATTGGTTCGTAAAGGTCGTCAGACATCCGTTAAGAAATCGACGGCTCCGGCCTTGAAAGAATGCCCGCAAAAGCGCGGTGTCTGCACTCGTGTGTACACAGCTACGCCGAAGAAGCCTAACTCCGCTTTGCGTAAGGTTGCTCGTGTTCGCTTGACGAACTCTATCGAAGTAACGGCTTATATCCCCGGCATTGGTCACAATTTACAGGAACACAGTGTTGTATTAATTCGCGGCGGTCGTGTCAAGGACCTTCCGGGTGTACGTTATCACATCGTGCGCGGCGCTTTGGATACTGCAGGTGTTGCAGATCGTAAGCAGTCCCGTTCGAAATACGGCGCTAAAAAGAGCAAATAATTTTTGCCGCAGTAATTGATAACTTACATTTAAGGAGGAATTAGACATGCCTAGAAAAGGCCCCGTGCCGAAGCGCGATGTATTGCCGGATCCGGTATATCATTCCAAACTCGTTACGCGCTTCATTAACAAAGTAATGTTGGACGGTAAAAAGGGTGTTGCCGAATCCATCGTTTATGATGCATTCGATATTATCCGTTCCAAAATGAATAAAGACCCTATGGAAGTATTTGAACAGGCTTTGAACAACGTTATGCCTGTATTGGAAGTTCGCGCTCGCCGTGTCGGCGGTGCTAACTACCAGGTTCCCGTTGAAGTTCGTGCAGATCGCAGATTGTCCCTCGGTATCCGTTGGACTGTAGGCTATGCGCGTAAACGCGGTGAACGCACAATGAAAGAAAAACTTGCTGCCGAATTGATGGACGCATTCAACAATACCGGCGCCGCTATCAAGAAGAAAGAAGATACTCATAAGATGGCGGAAGCAAACAAAGCGTTCGCTCATTATCGTTGGTAAGAGTAAGTTACTACTATTGAGGAGTGGAAGAACATCGTGGCAAGAGAATATTCCTTGGAAAAAACAAGAAATATCGGTATCATGGCTCACATCGATGCCGGTAAAACCACGACGACGGAACGTATCCTTTTCTATACCGGCCGTGTACATAAGATCGGCGAAGTTCATGACGGCGCTGCTACTATGGACTGGATGGCACAGGAACAGGAACGCGGTATTACGATCACATCCGCAGCTACGACAGCTCATTGGAAAGATCACCGCATTAACATCATCGATACTCCGGGGCACGTTGACTTCACAGTCGAAGTTGAACGTTCCTTACGTGTACTCGACGGCTCCGTTGCCGTTTTCTCTGCAAAAGGCGGTGTAGAACCTCAGTCTGAAACCGTATGGCGTCAGGCTGAACACTACAAGGTTCCGCGTATTGCATTTATCAACAAGATGGATACGACCGGTGCGGACTTCCTGAATTGTGTCGACATGATGAAGGATCGTCTCCAAGCCAATGCCGTAGCCATTCAGCTTCCTATCGGTGCTGAAAATGACTTCACCGGTATTGTCGACCTCGTAACGATGAAGGCCGAAATTTACGGTGATGACCTGGGCAAACAAATCGATATCGTTGAAATTCCCGACGATATGAAGGACCAGGCTGAAGAATATCATCAAATCATGGTAGAAGCCATCTGTGAAACGGATGACGCTCTCATGGAAAAATACTTGGAAGGTGAAGAACTTTCCGTAGATGAATTGAAAAAGGCTATTCGTAAAGCGGTTGTAACGAACGCTATGTTCCCCGTACTGTGCGGTTCGGCGTACAAGAATAAAGGCGTTCAGATGTTGCTCGACGCAGTTGTCGACTACATGCCGTCGCCTTTGGATATTCCGCCCGTAGCGGGTATTATCCCCGGTTCTGAAGAACCGGCTGAACGCAAGGCGGACGACAAAGAACCGTTCTCCGCGTTGGCGTTCAAAATTATGGCTGACCCCTTTGTAGGGAAACTCGCTTTCTTCCGCGTGTACTCCGGTACTCTCGATGCGGGCACGTATGTGTTCAACTCGACAAAGGGCAAGAAGGAACGTGTCGGCCGAATCTTACGTATGCACGCTAACCACCGTGAAGAAGTTCAGACGGCGTACACCGGTGATATCGGTGCCATTGTCGGCCTGAAGGATACAACGACGGGGGATACGTTGTGCGACGAAAAGAACCCCATTATTTTGGAAAAAATGGAATTCCCCGAACCGGTTATTTCCGTAGCTGTTGAACCGAAGACGAAAGCCGACCAGGAAAAGATGGGCGTTGCCCTTGCTCGCTTGGCCGAAGAAGATCCGACGTTCAAAGTTAAGACGGATGCCGAAACGGGTCAGACCATTATCTCCGGCATGGGCGAATTGCACTTGGATATCATCGTTGACCGCATGGCTCGTGAATTCAAGGTAGAAGCTAATGTCGGCAAACCGCAGGTTGCATACCGTGAAACGATTCGCAAGACTGTTAAACAGGAAGGCCGTTTCGTTCGTCAGTCCGGTGGTCGCGGTCAGTACGGCGATTGCTGGCTCGAACTGATTCCTCAGGAACCGGGTGCGGGCTTCGAGTTTGAAAACAAGATTGTCGGCGGCGCTATTCCTCGTGAATATATCGGATCTGTCGAAGCCGGTGTAAAAGAAGCGATGGAAACAGGCGTTCTTGCAGGCTTCCCGATGGTAGATATTAAGGTTGTCGTCTTCGACGGTTCGTACCATGATGTCGACTCTTCGGAAATGGCCTTCAAGATTGCCGGTTCTATGGGCTTCAAAGAAGGTGCGCGTAAAGCGGACCCCGTACTTCTCGAACCGTATGTTAAGGTTGAAGTCGTTGTCCCCGAAGATTACATGGGCGATGTTATCGGCGACTTAAACTCTCGCCGCGGTCGTGTAGACGGAATGGAAATGCGCAGCGGTGCGGAACATATTAATGCGTTCGTACCCTTGGCTGAAATGTTCGGTTATGCAACGGACTTGCGTTCCAAGACGCAGGGTCGCGGTGTTTATACAATGACTTTCGACCACTACGAAGAAGTTCCTAAGAATGTAGCGGAAAAAGTTATCAGCGAAAAAGGCTAATTTTAATCGCATTGGAGGAAATGTACAATGGCAAAAGAAAAAAATACGAAAGAACCAAAACCCCATGTCAATATCGGCACGATCGGTCACGTTGACCACGGCAAAACGACATTGACGGCAGCAATTACGAAAGTATTGTCCGAAAAAGGCTATGCTGAATTCTCCGACTATGCTAACATCGATAAAGCACCGGAAGAACGTGAACGCGGTATTACGATCAATACGGCACACGTAGAATATCAGACAGACAAACGCCACTATGCACACGTTGACTGCCCGGGCCATGCCGATTATGTAAAGAACATGATCACCGGCGCAGCACAGATGGACGGGGCTATTCTCGTAGTATCGGCAGCTGACGGCCCCATGCCGCAGACACGTGAACACATCCTCCTGGCACGTCAGGTAGGCGTACCGGCTATGGTTGTATTCTTGAATAAAGCGGACCAGGTTGACGATCCGGAATTGATTGAACTCGTAGAAATGGAAGTTCGTGAACTTCTCAGCTCCTACGATTTCCCCGGCGATGAAATTCCCATCGTAGTAGGTTCGGCATTGAAAGCTCTCGAAGGCGACGAAGATGCTAAAAAAGCGATTCTCGAATTGATGGATGCTGTCGATGACTACATTCCGACGCCTGACCGCCCGACGGATCAGCCGTTCTTGATGCCTGTCGAAGACGTATTCACCATTACGGGTCGCGGTACGGTAGCAACGGGCCGTGTAGAACGCGGAACGGTAAAAGTCGGCGATACGGTAGAAATCGTAGGTATGCAGGCAGAAGCAAAATCGACGGTTGTAACGGGCGTAGAAATGTTCCGTAAGCTCCTCGACATGGCAGAAGCAGGCGATAACATCGGTGCTTTGCTCCGTGGTGTAGACCGTAAAGAAATCGAACGCGGCCAGGTATTGGCAAAGCCCGGTTCCATTCATCCGCACACGAAGTTCAAAGCTCAGGTATACGTATTGACGAAAGATGAAGGCGGTCGTCATACGCCGTTCTTCACGAACTATCGTCCCCAGTTCTACTTCAGAACGACGGACGTAACGGGCGTTATCCAGTTGCCGGAAGGCGTAGAAATGTGCATGCCCGGCGATAACGTAAAAATGGAAGTTGAATTGATTACGCCGATTGCTATCGAAGTAGGTTTGCGTTTCGCTATTCGCGAAGGCGGCCGTACGGTAGGTGCCGGTGTCGTATCGGAAATCGAACAGTAAGATTTCTTATAAACGAAAATCTCCCTTGTTTAGGCAAGGGAGATTTTTTGTCGCCAACAGAATGTTCAATACAAAAAGACAAAGTTTTTGAAAAAAGAATCGAAGCGGCGGCTTTCGTAAAAGCGTCTTTTTAGCGAGAAAAAAGGCTTGGGATATCAGGCAAAAACAGCTTGCATGGCTTTGCGATTTGTAGTAAAATAGTCAAGTACGTGGCACTGGGATTCGTATGCCCTTTTTGTGGCCGCGTAGAAAACTATGAAACGGGATGTTGCCCGTCTTTCGGGGAAACTCCCGCGGAGCAGTTCGTTCCGTGAAACGAACGATAGGAGGAATTACGTAATGGCAAAACAGGAAAGAATCAGAATTCGCCTCAAAGCGTATGATCACAAGACATTGGATCTGAGCGCGGCGAAAATCGTCGACACGGCGAAACGGACAGGAGCAATGGTATCCGGACCGATTCCGCTTCCGACGGAAAAGAACATTTTCACGATTCTTCGTTCTCCCCATGTGAACAAAGACTCTCGTGAACAGTTCGAATTACGCACTCATAAGCGTCTTATCGACATTTTGAATGCATCACCCAAAACCGTTGATGCGCTCATGAGACTGGATCTTCCGGCAGGCGTAGACATTCAAATCAAATTATAGGAGGAGGTGCGATTATGTCTAAAGCTATTTTGGGTAAGAAATTGGGCATGACTCAGGTCTTTACTGAAGAAGGCGCTGTAGTCCCCTGTAACTGTCGTAGAAGCTTCCCCGAATGTAGTGGTTCGTGTTAAGACGGTTGATACGGACGGTTACAATTCGATTCAGCTCGGCTACGGCGAAATCAAAGAAAAACACTTAACCAAACCCGTTAAGGGTCAGTTCGACAAAGCAGGCGTAAGTCCTGTGAAGCATTTACGCGAACTGCGTCTGACAGATACACCGGAATATACGGTAGGCCAAACTCTGGCAGCTGATATTTTCGCAAGCGGCGATCTCGTCGACGTAGTTGGCACCACAAAAGGTAAGGGGTTTGCCGGCACGATTAAACGTCACGGTTTCCACCGCGGACCTATGGGACACGGTTCCAAATCTCATCGTGAACCCGGTTCTCTCGGACCTATGATTTCCGGTGGTGGCGGTAAAGTCATCAAAGGTAAAAAGCTTCCTGGACAAATGGGCGGCAATCAGGCAACGGTTCTTCACCTTTCGGTTGTTAAAGTCGATACGGAAAAGAACATCATCTTGATTAAAGGCGGTATCCCGGGCCCTAAAGGCAGCATCGTAATGATTCGTGATACTGTAAAACCCAGATAATATTGTCAAACAGGAAGGAGGATAATATAAATGCCGAAAGTAAGTACGTATAATATTGCCGGTGCGCAAACCGGTGAAATGGAATTAAACGACAGCGTATTTGGCGTTGAAGTGAACGAAGCTGTCATGAGACAGGCTGTTCTCCGTCAATTGGCCAACGAACGCTTGGGCACACATGCTACTAAAACGAGAGGTCTCGTACGCGGCGGCGGCAGAAAACCTTGGAAACAAAAAGGAACCGGCCGGGCACGTGTAGGCAGTACGCGCAGTCCTTTGTGGGTCGGCGGCGGTACGGTCTTCGGTCCGCAACCCCGTTCGTACGAACAGAAAATGCCTCGTAAGGCAAGACGTCTTGCTGTTAAATCCGCACTGAGCGATAAAGTTAACACGAACGAACTCTTCGTTCTTGACGAAATCGTTTTGGCGGCTCCGAAGACAAAAGAAGTCGTAAAAGTTGTTGACAACTTCAAGTTCTCCGGTGAAAAAGTCCTGTTTATTACGGACGGCGACGAAGTAATGGCTCGCTGCGCACGTAATCTTCAGGGCGTGAAGTCCGTATCGACGGAAAATATGAACATCTTCGATTTGTTACACTACACGAAATTGTTCATTACAAAGAGCGCTGTAGCTAAGATTGAGGAGGTGCTCGCATAATGATGATGCATGATATCTTGGTAAAACCGGTCATCACGGAAAAAACGACGATGATGATGTCTGATGGCAAATATACATTTAAGGTGTCGCTTCATGCCAATAAAATTGAAATCCGTAAAGCTGTAGAAGCTGTTTTCGGCGTCAAGGTCAAGAGTGTAAACACCATCCGCATGACAGGTAAATTCAAGCGTATGGGTAAATACATCGGCAAGCGCCCGGATTACAAGAAAGCCATCGTAACCCTTCATGAAGGCGAAACAATCGAATTCTTTGAAGGCGCTTAGGTAGAACGATATAAAGGAGGAGGCACCATATAATGGCCATTAAATCATTTAAACCGTACTCCGCTGGCCGTCGCTTCATGACCGTTTCGACGTTTGAAGATATTACGACGTCCAAACCGGAAAAGTCCTTATTGGCTAAGTTGACCAATAAAGGCGGTCGCAATAACAGCGGTAAGATGACGGTTCGTCACCAGGGCGGCGGACATAAACGTCGCTATCGTATAATTGATTTTAAACGAATTAAAGATAATATTCCGGCGAAAGTAGCTACGATCGAATACGATCCTAACCGCTCCGCCAACATCGCACTGCTCAACTATGCAGACGGCGAAAAGAAATATATCATTGCTCCCCACGGTCTTACAGTCGGTACGGTCGTTGTATCCGGTCCTGAATCGGATATTAAAATCGGCAATGCATTGCCTTTGGGACGTATTCCTCTCGGTACGGTTGTACACAACGTGGAATTGAAAATCGGTAAAGGCGCTCAGCTCGTTCGCTCTGCCGGTTCTTCGGCGCAGCTTATTGCTAAAGAAGGCAACTACGCACTCTTTGCGTCTTCCTTCCGGCGAATTGCGTCAGGTTCATGTAAACTGCCGCGCTACAATCGGTGTGGTCAGCAACCCGGATCATGAAAACATTACAATCGGCAAAGCCGGTCGTAGCCGTTGGTTGGGCGTTCGTCCCGGCAACCGCGGTGTTGTTATGAACCCGTGCGATCATCCCCATGGCGGTGGTGAAGGTAAGTCGCCTGTCGGTCGTAAACGTCCGGTTACTCCTTGGGGTAAACCTGCTTACGGCGTGAAGACGCGTGACAAGAAGAAAGCTTCCAATAAGTTTATCGTGAAGAGACGCAAATAGGTCGTGAAAGGAGATATATAAGTGTCCAGATCCGTAAAGAAGGGCCCGTTTGTCGCTGCGCATCTCGTTAAGAAGATCGATGCAATGAACGAAGCCAACGAAAAGAAAGTAGTAAAAACCTGGTCTCGTGCATCTACGATTTTGCCGAACTTCGTCGGACATACGATTGCCGTTCACGACGGCCGTAAGCACGTGCCCGTATATGTTACAGAAGATATGGTTGGTCATAAATTGGGCGAATTCGCACCTACCCGTACATTTAAAGGCCACGCTAAATCGGAAAAAGTTACAAAATAAGGGAGGTAATGACAGATGGAAGCAAGAGCAATTGCTAAACACGTCCGTATCGCTCCCCGTAAAATCCGCATCGTAGCCGATTTGGTCCGGGGAAAAAATGTGAGCGAAGCTATGGCAATCTTGAAGTTTACACCGAAAGTCGGCTCCAAGGTTGTAGAAAAAGTCATTCGCTCTGCAGCAGCCAATGCGGAACATAACAATGATATGAATGTCGATGCTTTGTACATTTCGGAAATTTTCGTTGACCAAGACTCGACAATGAAACGTATCCATCCGCGTAGCCGTGGACAGGCTTTCAAAATTCTTAAAAAATCCAGTCATGTGACTGTAGTAGTAAAAGAAAGAGCGTAAGGAGGGAAATGTAGTGGGTCAAAAAGTAAATGCCCATGGGTTTCGTGTCGGTGTTGTAAAACCTTGGGATGCCAAATGGTATGCTGAAAAAGACTATGCAACACTTTTGAACGAAGACGTACGAATCCGTGAATTCTTAAAGAAACAGCTCTATATCGCAGGTGTTTCCCGTATTGAAATCGAACGTTCCGCAAAACGGATCAAGTTGATTATTCACACTGCAAAACCGGGTATGGTTATCGGCCGCGGCGGTGCAGGTATTGAAGATATTAAAAAAGCATTGAAGGCTTTCACGGATAAAACCGTAGACGTTAACATTGCTGAAATTAAACAGTCCGAATTGGACGCTACACTTGTAGCTGAAAATGTGGCAAGCCAGTTGGAACGCCGTATCGGCTTCCGTCGTGCCATGAAGCAGAGCATCGGCCGCACCATGCGTATGGGTGCACAGGGTATTAAAATCATGTGCTCCGGTCGTCTCGGCGGTGCTGAAATCGCACGTAGCGAAAGCGTACGTGACGGTTCCATTCCTTTGCATACAATCCGTGCGGATATTGATTACGGTACGGCAGAAGCACATACAACGTACGGTTGTATCGGTATCAAATGCTGGATTTACAAAGGTGAAATTTTACCGGAAGCTAAAAAAGCTCCGCAAAATAAGCGTGAAGGGAGTGCTAAGTAATGTTAATTCCGAAACGAGTAAAGCATCGTAAACAGTTCCGCGGTCGCATGAAAGGTACTGCTCAACGCGGTAACAAAGTCGCTCACGGCGATTACGGTTTAGTTGCACTCGAACCGGCTTGGATTACCAACCGTCAAATCGAAGCAGCCCGTATTGCTATGACACGTTACATCAAACGTGGCGGCAAAGTTTGGATTAAAATTTTCCCGGACAAGCCGATTACGGCAAAACCGGCGGAAACACGTATGGGTTCCGGTAAGGGCTCGCCCGAATACTGGGTAGCAGTTGTTAAACCGGGCCGCGTACTCTTCGAAATGGGCGGTGTAAATCCGACTATCGCTCGCGAAGCTATGCGTCTTGCAGGCCATAAGCTGCCGATCAAGACTAAGTTTGTTGTCAAAAGGTCAGGAATTAGGTGGTGAACAAAATGAAGGTTAAAGAAATCCGTGCTCTGAGCGCTGCCGAAATGGATGAAAAGGTGGTTAGCCTTAAAGAAGAATTGTTTAACCTCCGTTTTCAACATGCGACCGGCCAATTAGAAAATCCTATGCGCATTCGTGAAGTCAAGAAAACGATTGCTCGCATTAAAACGGTTCAACGTGAAGCAGAATTACATGCATAAGCCGGTAAGGTTAATCTAAAAGGAGGTCACACATACAGATGGAAAGAAATGAACGTAAGGTCCGCGTAGGCAAAGTCGTCAGCGATAAAATGGATAAGACCGTTGTCGTTGCCGTTGAATACAAAGAACAGCATGACTTGTACAAGAAACCTGTCATCTCGACTGTAAAGTTCAAAGCTCATGATGAAAACAACGAATGCCGTATCGGTGATATCGTACGCATCGAAGAAACCCGTCCCTTGTCTAAACAAAAACATTGGCGAGTCGTAACGGTAGTAGAAAAAGCTAAATAAGCTTCGATTAATTAGGAGGTTAAGCCATGATTCAGCAAGAAACGATGTTGAATGTTGCCGATAACACCGGTGCCAAAAAAGTTTTGTGCATCCAGGTCATGGGTGGCTCGTATCGCAAATACGGTAATATCGGTGATATCATCACTGCGACTGTTAAAGATGCAACACCCGGAGGCGTTGTCAAGAAAGGCGACGTTGTCAAGGCTGTTATAGTTCGTTCGAAAAAAGGATTGCGTCGTGCCGACGGTTCGTACATTCGCTTCGATGAAAATGCAGCAGTCGTAATCAATGCAGATAAAAGCCCTAAGGGTACTCGTATATTCGGGCCGGTTGCCAGAGAGTTGCGTGAAAAAGATTTCATGAAGATCATCTCCTTGGCTCCGGAAGTATTATAACGGAGGAGGTGTTCTAATATGGGAAAAATGCACGTTAAAACCGGTGATACGGTAGTTATCATCGCAGGTAAAGATAAGGGCAAACAAGGCAAGGTCATTGCGGCATACCCGAAAAAAGACCGCGTTGTCGTAGAAGGCCTGAACCAAGTAAAACGCCATACGAAACCGAGTCAGAACAATCCTCAAGGCGGTATTATTACGAAGGAAGCTCCCATTCACGTTTCCAACGTTATGCTCGTCGATCCGGAAAGCGGCAAACCGACTCGCGTAAAAACGGTTACGCAGGCGGACGGAACGAAGGTACGTACGGCCGTAAAGAGCGGCAAAGCTATCTAATAAGAAGGGAGGGCCTTGAGAGTGTCCAGATTAAAAGACAAATACCTTTCCGAAGTAGTGAAAGGATTACAGGAAAAATACAACTACAAGAATGTCATGGAACTTCCGAAGGTAACTAAGGTTGTTATCAACATGGCAGTAGGCGAAGCTGTTACGAACTCCAAAGCGTTGGACGCAGCAGTCGGCGATATGACAATTATCTCCGGCCAGAAGCCTATCATTACGAAAGCAAAGAAATCCATTGCTGCATTCAAAGTTCGTGAAGGCATGAATTTGGGTTGCAAAGTCACGCTTCGCGGCGAACGGATGTATGAATTCCTCGATAAATTGATGAACTTGGCATTGCCCCGTGTACGTGACTTCCACGGTATCAGCGCAACGGGTTTTGACGGCCGCGGCAACTATACGCTCGGCTTGAAAGAACAGCTGATTTTCCCGGAAATCGAATATGACAAGATCGATAAAGCTCGCGGCATGGATATTACAATTGTAACGACAGCTAAGACCGACGAAGAAGGTCGCGATATGTTGACGTTAATGGGCATGCCTTTTGAAAAGCAATAATAAGGAGGAAATCATAGATGGCAAAGAAGTCGATGCTTGAACGCGAAAAGAAACGCGAAAAAATGGTAGCCAAATATGCGGCACTCCGTGCTGAATTAAAGGCTAAAGGCGACTACGAAGCACTTTCCCAGTTACCGGCAAACGCATCTCCCGTACGTCTGCACAATCGTTGCAAAGTAACGGGTCGCCCCCATGGCTACATGCGTAAATTCGGCATTAGTCGTATTACGTTCCGTGACTTGGCGTATAAAGGTCAAATTCCTGGCGTTCGTAAAGCCAGCTGGTAAGATAGAGACGAAGGGAGGTTTTTACACATGTCAATGTCCGATCCGATTGCGGATATGCTTACACGCATCCGTAATGCCAATTCGGCATATCACGAAAAGGTGGAAATGCCTGCTTCTACGGTTAAAGCTGCAGTGCTTAACATCTTGAAAGAAGAAGGCTTTGTTAAGAATTTTGAATCCGTTAACAACGGTAAAACTCTTAAAGTTACGTTGAAATACGGTTCCAATAAAGAAAAAGTAATCAGCGGCATTAAAAGAATTTCCAAACCCGGTTTGCGAGTTTATGCTAAGAAGGAAGAACTTCCGCGTGTACTCGGCGGTTTGGGGATTGCCGTAATCTCTACGTCTCAAGGCGTAATGAGCGACAAAACGGCTCGTAAATTAGGTCTGGGCGGCGAAGTTATCGCCTACGTCTGGTAAATTTTGGAGGTGTCGATATGTCACGAGTAGGTAGAATGCCTATTGATATCCCGGCAGGCGTAACGGTTAAAATTGACGGTCCCGTTATTTCCGTCAAAGGACCGAAAGGTGAACTGACCCGTACGCTCCACCAGGATATGAAAGTTACAGTACAGGACAACGTTATTACAGTAGAACGTCCGTCTGAAGAAAAAAATCACCGTGCACTTCACGGTCTTACGAGAGCTCTCGTTGCCAATATGGTAACAGGCGTAACCGAAGGTTTCACGAAGAATCTTGAAATTGTCGGCGTCGGCTACAGAGCACAAATGAAGGGCAATAAATTGGCTCTTACGCTCGGTTTCTCGCATCCGCTTGAACTTGATGTTCCCGAAGGTGTTAAGGTTGAATGCCCCAGTGCTACACAGATCGTAGTATCCGGTGCCAATAACGAACATGTCGGTGAATTTGCAGCGAAGATTCGCGGTTATCGTTTACCTGAACCGTATAAGGGCAAGGGTATTCGTTATGCAGGTGAACATGTACGTCGTAAAGCCGGTAAAGCCGGTACGAAGAAATAATAATTCGTTACTATAGAAAGGAGTGAATTCCTTGAAATCCAGTAAAAATGCGATTCGCGTAAAACGTCATTGGCGTTTACGTAAGCATATAAACGGTACGGCGGAACGCCCGCGTTTGAAACGTATTCCGTAGCCTTAACAATATTTACGCTCAAGTAATTGACGATGTTAAGGGTGAAACATTGGTATCCGCCAGCACCTTGGACAAAGAATTGAAAGGGCCAGGCTAGCGGCGGTAATAAAGCAGGTGCGGCACTGGTCGGTAAATTGGTTGCGGAACGTGCCGTTGCCAAAGGCATTACGACGGTTGTATTCGACCGCGGCGGGTATGTCTATCACGGTCGTGTAGCAGCGTTGGCCGACGCAGCACGCGAAGCAGGCTTGAAATTCTAATCAGGGAGGAAACAACACATGGCAAAAGTTGACCATACAGGTCTTGAGTTACAAGAAAACGTCGTATTCATCAACCGCGTTGCTAAAGTAGTTAAGGGCGGCCGCCGTTTTTCCTTCAGTGCGTTGGTAGTTGTCGGTGACGGCAACGGTCGTGTAGGCGCAGGATTAGGTAAAGCCGGCGAAGTTCCCGAAGCTATTCGCAAGGGCGTTGAAGATGCGAAAAAACATTTGGTTACAGTAAATCTTAAAAACGGTTCCATTCCGTATAAAACGACGGGTGTCTTCGGTGCAGGTAAGGTTATGTTGAAACCCGCTGCAGAAGGTACCGGCGTTATTGCAGGCGGCCCCGTTCGTGCCGTTCTGGAATTGGTCGGTGTACGTAATATCCTCACCAAGTCCCTCGGTTCTTCCAACCCCAACAACATGGTTCGTGCAACAATCGAAGGCTTGAGCCAGTTGAAGGACGTTAAAGAAGTGGCAGAACTCCGCGGTAAGACTGTAGAAGAAATTTACGGTTAATAAGGAGGGTACACATAATGGCACAAGTTAAAGTTACGCTCGTCCGCAGCTTGGCCGGCCGTCCGCAGGATCAGCGTGCGACCGTTACGGCTCTCGGCTTGCATAAAACGAACTCCAGCGTTGTCAAAGAAGCTACGCCTCAAATTAAGGGCATGCTTCATAAAGTACAGCACTTGATTAAAGTAGAAGAAATCTAATACAAAGGAGGTGCGCTGAATTGAAACTTCATGAAATGAGCATTATCCCCGGTTCCAAGAAGAAACGCAATCGTGTAGGTCGCGGTATCGGTTCCGGTAACGGCAAAACGGCCGGTAAGGTATGAAAGGTCAGAATTCCCGTAGCGGCGGCGGTGTACGTCCGGGGTTTGAAGGCGGCCAGATGCCTTTGTATCGTTTGCTTCCGAAACGCGGTTTCAAAAATGTTTGGGGCAAGGAATATGCGGAAGTTAACGTAGCAACATTGAATCGCTTTGAAGACGGAACGACGGTTGATCCGGTCGCTCTCGTTGAAGCCGGCATTTTGAAAAATGTCCGCGACGGCGTTCGTATCCTGGGTAACGGTGAATTGGAAAGAAAACTTACCGTCGTAGCTCAGGGCTTTACCAAGTCTGCACAGCAGAAAATCGAAGCAGCCGGTGGTAAAGTAGAGGTGATTTAAGGTGTTAGAAAGTATTCAGAACGTTCTGAACGTTCCCGAATTCCGTAAACGTGCAGTATTCACCTTAATCATGTTTATTATTTCAGGCTCGGGGTGCACATTCCCGTGCCGGGCGTTGACGCAGCGGCTATTGAAGGCCTCTTCAACAGCGGTAATCTCTTCGGCTTGTTGGACTTGTTCTCAGGCGGTGCTCTTTCCAAGTTCTCCGTACTGGCAATGAGTATTACGCCGTATATCAATGCGTCAATTATTATGCAGCTTTTAACGGCCGTCGTTCCCACTTTTGAACAGTGGTCCAAGGACAATCAGGACGGACGTGATAAAATTCAGAAAGTTACTCGTTACGGAACGGTTCTTCTCGGCTTTATTCAGGCCTTTGCCATGAGTTATGCCTTGAAGGTCAACAATGCCTTAATCGATAACAGCTGGACGACAGTGCTTATGGTTGCCGTTATTCTTACGGCAGGCACGTGCTTCCTCATGTGGCTCGGTGATCAGATTACGGCAGGTGGTATCGGTAACGGTATTTCACTGATTATTTTCGCCGGTATCGTGGCTCGCTTCCCGAACGGCGTAAATACGCTGTATCAATACGTGCAGGCAGGAACGATTAACATCTTCCAGGCGGCACTGTTTGCCTTAATCGCACTGTTCATGATCGTCATCGTCGTTGAGGTTACTCAAGGACAAAGACGTGTAAACGTACAGTATGCGAAACGTGTAGTAGGCCGTAAAATGTACGGCGGTCATTCGACGCACATTCCGTTAAAGGTCAATCAGGCCGGCGTTATTCCCATCATCTTCGCTTCATCGGTGTTGATGTTCCCGATTACGATTGCTCAGTTCATTCAGAATGATACGATTCAATGGCTGGCACAGGTCTTCGGTTGGGGGACGTTGGCTAATACGGTAGCTTATGCCGTGCTTATCATCTTCTTCACCTACTTCTATACGGCTATTTCTTTGAACATCCCGCAGATGACGGAGAATATGCAGAAGTATGGCGGGTTTATTCCCGGTATTCGTCCGGGCGAACCGACAGCACGGTATATTGACAGAATTATGACACGCATTACCTTGGCAGGTGCTTTTTTCCTCGCTTTCGTAGCAATCTTACCGAATTTTATCGGTTGGATTACGGGAATTCAAGGCGTCTACTTCGGCGGTACGGCAGTGCTTATCGTCGTCGGTGTTGCCATCGATACGATGAAACAGGCCGAATCGTTGGTACTCAATAAGCAGTACCAAGGCTTTGTGAAATAATAAGGAGGCAGTTTGAGTGTATATTCTCTTAATGGGCCCTCCGGGTGCCGGTAAAGGCACACAGGCCGAACGATTGATTGAAAAGTACGGCATTCCTCAAATTTCCACAGGCGATATGTTCCGTGCAGCAGTTAAGGAACAAACACCTTTGGGATTGGAAGCCAAAAAATACATGGATAACGGTCAGTTAGTTCCTGATGCCGTTACCATCGGTATTGTCAGAGAACGATTAGCCAAAGACGATTGCAAGAAAGGGTTTATCCTCGACGGATTCCCGCGTACGACGTCGCAGGCCGTATCTCTTGACGCTATCTTGAGTGATCTCGGTATTAAGTTGGACGGGGTCATCAATATTGCCGTTCCTGATGAAGAATTGGTTCGTCGTACGACGGGTCGACTCATTTGCCGCAGTTGCGGTGCAACCTACCACTTGACTTCGAAACCGCCTAAGGAAACGGCGTTTGCGATAAGGACGGCGGCGAATTGTATCAGCGCGATGACGACAAAATGGAAACGGTTAAGAAACGCCTTGCCGTATATGCGGCACAAACCAAACCGTTGATCGACTACTATAAGAGTTCGAATTTGTATATCGAAGTAGACGGTCAACAGGATATGGATTCCGTCTTCAATGCCATTGTAGCGAGTCTTGAAAAGGGCAAGTAACATGATTATTTTAAAGTCTAACCGCGAAATTGAGTATATTCGTGCAGCCGGAAGAATTACGGCAGATGCACTGATGCTCATGCGCGAACTTGCCGTGCCGGGTGTGACGACACAAGAACTGGACCGCCGTTGTGAAGAATATATTCGCAGTCAGGGTGCTTTTCCCAGCTGTAAGGGATACTATGGATTCCCGGCGACCATTTGTGCCAGCGTGAATGAAGAAGTCGTTCACGGTATTCCCGGTCATAGAAAATTACACGACGGTGATATTATCAGCGTCGATTTGGTTGTAAACAAAGACGGCTATCACGGTGATTCAACGATTACGATTCCTGTCGGCGATGTAGCACCTGATACTCTCAAGTTATTACAGGTTACGGAAGAATGTCTGTATAAGGGCATTGAACAAGCTGTAGCCGGCAAACACATGGGAGATCTCGGCCATGCCGTTCAGGCTCATGCCGAATCGTTCGGATACGGAGTGGTCCGCGATTATGTGGGTCACGGTATCGGAACGGATATGCATGAAGCCCCGGAAGTACCGAATTACGGTCGACCGGGCCACGGCATTGTCTTGGAAGAAGGGATGGTCTTGGCCATTGAACCGATGATTGCCATGGGTACTGAAAAGGTACGCCAGCTTGATAACGGTTGGACCGTTATTACGCAGGACAAGAAACCGGCCGCCCATTTTGAGCATACCGTTGCCATTACCGATCACGGTCCGGAAATCCTGACCTTACCGTCATAATGGACACGGTTCGTATTCCTGTCGGAATGACGGTTCTCAGTCTGGCAGGTAAAGATAAAGGAAGGGTGTATGCGGTTATCGGTACGGCTCAGGGGCCGTACGTGTACGTTGCCGACGGAAGGAAATATCCGAAAAGCGACTGCAAGAAGAAAAACTGCCGTCACTTACGGCCTTTGGGACCGAGTGCAAATCCCGACGCCTGTCGCGATGACTTGCACATACGTGAACTGGTAAAAAAAGGACAACGGAACATGACCGGGGAGGGTTAATACATGTCGAAGGAAGATGTTATTGAAGTTGAAGGCGTAGTTGTTGAAGCTTTACCGAACGCCATGTTTAAGGTAAAATTGGAAAACGACCACATTATTTGGCTCACGTTTCCGGTAAGATGCGTATGAATTTTATCCGTATTCTGCCCGGTGACAGAGTCACCATGGAGCTTACGCCCTATGACTTGAGTCGCGGTCGTATTACATATCGCTTCAAGTAACTTTGCGTAGGAGGTAAATATGAAGGTAAAACCGTCAGTAAAAAAGATTTGCGATAAATGCAAAATCATTAAGCGCAAAGGCCGTGTAATGGTTATTTGCGAAAACCCGAAACATAAACAAAAACAAGGTTAATAGTCCGGAGGTGAAATATTAGATGGCACGTATAGCCGGCGTGGATTTACCGCGCGACAAACGAGTTGAAATTGGTTTAACATACATTTACGGTATCGGTCTTTCCTCTTCCCAGGAAATTCTTGCTAAAACGGGTATCAATCCGGATACACGCGTTCGCGATTTGACGGAAGACGAAGTACAGAAGATTCGTGAAACAATCGGTGAAGAATACAAGGTTGAAGGCGACCTCCGTCGTGAAACGGCATTGAACATTAAACGCCTTATTGAAGTAAACTCCTATCGCGGCAAACGTCATCGTTCGGGTCTGCCCCCTTCGCGGTCAGCGCACGAAGACGAATGCTCGTACTCGTAAAGGTCCGAGAAAAGCGATTGCAGGTAAGAAGAAATAATATTTAAGTAAGGAGGGACACGATTTTGGCTAAGAACAATGTAAGAAGCAACAAAAGAAAAGAAAAGAAGCACGTAGAATCCGGTGCAGCTCATATCCGTTCTACATTCAATAATACGATCGTTACGATCAGCGATACAAAGGGCAACGCTCTTTCTTGGGCAAGTGCCGGCGGCCTCGGTTTCCGCGGTTCTCGTAAAAGCACTCCCTTTGCTGCACAGATGGCTGCTGAACAGGCTGCAAAAGCCGCTATGGAACACGGCCTTCGTCAGGTAGAAGTATTCGTAAAAGGCCCCGGTTCCGGACGTGAAGCCGCAATTCGCGCATTGCAGGCAGCTGGATTAGAAGTTAATTCCATTAAAGACGTTACCCCTATTCCGCATAACGGTTGCCGCCCGCCTAAACGGAGACGTGTATAATCAATAGCCCTTAGGCGATTGATTTTGATTCTGGAACGGGAGGATTTTCCACAATGAGTAATGACAATATCTTTAAAGTGACATCCGACATGCTTGACGGAGACGGAACGTTTGGAAAATTCGTATGCAAACCTCTTGATCGGGGTTATGGAATCACCTTGGGGAACAGCTTACGGCGCATTCTTTTATCGTCATTGGAAGGCGTAGCCATTACGTCCATTAAGATTGACGGTATTCTTCATGAATTTACGACCATCCCCGGCGTACGGGAAGATGTTTCGGAAATCATTTTGAACTTAAAACAGGTTCGAATGAAATTCCATAAGGAAGATCAGATGGAAGCGGATATTATTGTAGATATCTCCGGAGAATGCGATTTTACGGCAGCGGACCTCAACGTAAACTCAGACATAGAAATTTTAAACCCGACCCTTCATATAGCAACACTCGATGAAGATGCGCATATTCGTATGCAGTGCCATATCGAACGGGGTAAGGGCTATGTGCCCTCGACGAAGAACAAGAAGGATACGGACGTCATCGGCGTTATTCCTATCGACTCTATTTTCTCCCCTATTTTACGGGCTAAGTATGAAGTTGGTAATGTTCGGGTAGGCAACGAAATGGACTATGATTCGTTGACCATGGAAGTTTTGACGGACGGCAGCCTTACGGCAGAAGATGCTATGGCAGAATCAGCCAGCATTTTGTCGTCCTACTTAGAAAAAATCAAACAACTGGCTGCTCCGGGTCGAAACTTGCAACAAGGTAAGTTTACGGAAGACGAACTCGGTGCCGGTGCGAACGGTGCTAATGCTGAAGGAGCGGGTGCTGACGGTACGGATATGGGAGAAGGCGGCGACGAATCCATCGATACGTTGCAATTATCCGTTCGAGCATCGAACTGCTTGAAGCGTGCCAATATTTACACCATTAAAGAACTGATTTCTCATACGAAGTCGGATTTGGGTAAGATTCGCAATCTCGGCAGCAAGTCTGTTGAAGAAATTATTGAAAAACTCAGCCAGTTCGGCTATAAATTAAAAGAAGAAGAATAACGAGGAGGATGAACGATGGCTTATAGAAAGTTGGGACGCGACAGCTCTGCACGTAAAGCATTATTGCGTGGCATTGTTACCTCTTTATTCCAGCATGAACGCATTGAAACGACGGAAGCTAAGGCAAAAGAACTTCGCAAAGTTGCGGATAAAATGTTGACCCTTGCTAAACGCGGCGATTTGCACGCACGCCGTCAGGTAATGGCATACATGATGGATGAAGATGTAGTAAAGAAACTCTTTGATGAAGTGGCTCCGAAATACAAGGATCGCCAGGGCGGCTATACGCGTATCATCAAAGCCGGTGTTCGCCAAGGCGACGCCGCTCCGATGGTTATCATCGAATTGGTATAACAAACTTTCTGCAATGCAGGCGTATTGCAGCATAAAGCGTTGCAGGCAACTGCAACGCTTTTTTTGTAAGGGAGGAAATTCATATGTCATATAGAACCGTCTTGGCCTTGAACTTTGATGCCGAAAGATTGCGGCTTCTTAAGCATGTCAGTCTGATTTCGAAGGCTGCCGTCAGAGCCGTTACGGAAGAAGAAAAAGATGAAACCGTAGGGGAACTCTTGGGGTTATCGGAAGATGAAATTAAAGAAATTGCGGCCTTGGCCCAAGAAAGTGAAGAAGGCGTAGCCATACCTGAAGATGCAAAACCGGTTACTAAAGAAGCTATCGTTCTTTGCGGCTTCGATCGCAGTGCCGCCGGTGAACTTTTGGAAGCCATTAAGCGCGGGAAATTAAAGCATGTCCCCTTAAAAGCCATGTTGACACCCAATAATATATCATGGACCTTACGGACCGTTCTTTATGAACTCAATGAAGAACACGAACAGTTTAAGAAAATGGGTTCCAAGTAAGGGGGACGGGAATGAAACCGACCACCTTATGTTTTCCTGTGGACCCTGCGGGTCGCCTTCTCTTGGGATGTAAAAAGAGAGGCTTTGGAGCGGGCAAATGGAACGGTTTCGGAGGAAAGTTGGAAGGAAAGGAGACCTTTCGAGCTTGTGCCGTTCGGGAAGTCCGTGAAGAAGCGGGAATCAGGATAAATCCGGACGATTTGGACCTCATCGGGTTTTTAGATTTTCACTTTTCCAAAAAGCCGGAAGATGACCATATTACCTATATTTACATGACTGAAACTTGGCAAGGCGAACCCGTAGAGTCTGAAGAAATGAAGCCTGCTTTTTTCTTACCTGAAGAAATACCGTATGACCATATGTGGCAAGGGGATCGAATTTGGTTACCCCGCCTTTTACAGGGAGAAAAGGTTAAGGGACAAGTTATCTTCGATGATGACGGAGAAACGGTCAAGCATATGGAGCTGTTCAATTTATAAATGAAGAGAGGCCTTACCCTTCGGGTAAGGCCTCTCTTTCTTAGGAGGTGAGATTGCTTTCTATATACTTAACTTTCGTACAAGCCCGAGGGGGCTTCGGAAAGGTTGATATAAATATTTTTCGTCTGTCTGTAGTGGTCGATTGTGGTCTTATCCGTTTCACGACCGATACCGGATTCTTTATAGCCGCCAAACGGAGCACCTGCCGGAATGGCATTATATGTATTGATCCAAATTCGACCGGTTTCAATGGAGTTGGCTACACGAATAGCCCTGTTAATATCACGGGTCCACACGGCACCGCCTAAACCGTATTCACTATTGTTGGCCATGGCGATGACGTCTTCTTCCGTCTTGAATTTAATAATGGAAACGACGGGACCGAAGATTTCTTCTTTGGCAATGCGCATATCATTCGTCACGTCGGCAAAAATAGTGGGGCGAATGAAGTTGCCTTTTTCCAAGCCGTCGGATTCAATCTTTTCACCGCCGCATACGAGGCGAGCGCCTTCTTTCTTACCGATTTCAATGTATTCCAAGATCTTCTTGACTTGCTTGGCATCGATCTGAGAACCCATTTGAACGCCATCTTCCCAGGGAAGACCTACTTTTACGCGGTTAAAGCGTTCTGCCAGATCGTGAATAAATTTATCGTAAATACCTTCTTGTACGAAAATTCGGGAGCCGGCGCAGCAAACCTGACCCTGGTTAAAGAGAATACCCAACTGGGCTCCGTCCATGGCCATATCCCAACGGCAATCATCAAAGTAAATATTGGCGGATTTGCCGCCTAATTCCTAAAGTAGCGGGAATCATTTTCTGCTGGGCCGCCTTATATACGTCGTAGCCGATTTCCGTAGAGCCTGTAAAGGCTAATTTCTGTAAGCCCGGATGATCGAGAAGATACTGACCGGAGCGGGAACCTCCGCCTGTGACAACGTTAATGACACCGGCCGGGACAATGGGTCCGATGAGACGCATCAATTCGAGAACGCTTAAGGATGTGGAGCTCGACGGTTTGAGGACCGTAGTGCAACCGGCAGCCAAAACGGGAGCTAACTTCCACGCAGCCATGAGGAAAGGGAAGTTCCAGGGAACGATTTGGCCGACTACCCCTATGGGCTCATGTACGACGAGACTTAAGGTTTTATCATCAATCATCATAGCCCGGCCTTCTTCCGTGCGGACAACGCCGGCGAAATAGCGGAAGTGATCGGCACCTAAGGCGATGTCGACCGCCTTGGTTTCGCGTAAGGGTTTGCCGTTATCCAGGGTTTCCACCATAGCCAGATGGTCTGCATTGGCATCAATAATATCGGCAATTTTGAGCAACAGATTTTGACGTTCTGCCGGAGAGGTATGCTTCCACGATTCCAGGGCTTTGGTCGCCGCTTTGACGGCCTTATCCACATCGTCTCTCGTTGCTTCGCTTACTTCGGCGAGAAATTCGCCGTTCGACGGATTGTATTCCTTAAAGGTCTTGCCGTCCGATGAAGGCACCCACTGACCGTCGATATATAAATTATAAGATTCTTGAACATATTGTTTCATAATGAAATTCACCTCACTTTTTAGTAATCAAGTAACATTCTTACAAAGCCGCCTTTACGGCTGCTTCCATTTCTTCGGGAGTCGTGCTCGGTTCAAAGCGGGTAATTTGTGTACCGTCTTTGCTTACGAGGAATTTCGTGAAATTCCATTTAATACCGTTGCCTTCAAGGTTTTCCGGGTAATATTCGCCTACTACCTTTTTAATCAATTGGCCCGATTCTTTGCTTTCTTCATACCCCTTAAAAGGAGCAGCATCGCTTAAGTACTTGAAGAGGGGATCGGCATTGTCGCCGCGCACGTCCGTAATTGCGAAAACGGGGAAAGTAACGCCGTAATTTAATTTGCAGAACGAAGCCGCTTCATCATTCGTGCCCGGCTCTTGTTCCAAAAACTGATTGGACGGGAAACCGAGAACTACAAGCCCGTGGTCTTTATATTCTTTATATAATTTTTTTCCAGCCCTTCATACTGGGGGTAAAGCCGCATTTGCTGGCCGTATTGGCAATAATCAGTACCTTACCCTTGTATTGCGATAAATCTACCGATTCACCTTTAACATTTTTTTACTTTATAATCGTATACGCTCATGTTCTTACCTCCATAGTAAACTGAACAACAGATAATCAATAATATTTATTTGTTAGTTATAGTATACGATAACTTAAACCATAAATCAATACCTTTGAAGTATATTTTTTTAAAGCATAGGGAATAAGGGTATTTTACGGACTCATGAATAGAGACGGTAGCCGCTCATCTGTTGCAAATGGTATAATATGTACAAAAGGGAGGTAGAAGTATGGCACATATACATACGCTGGGAAATAAAACCCCGCATATTCATGAAACGGCTATGATTGCGCCCACTGCCGTAATTATCGGGGATGTAACGATTGATGAAGGAGTCAGCATTTGGCCTAATGTAGTTATCCGCGGGGATATTGCTCCGATTCATGTAGGAGCCTATACAAATATACAGGATAATTCGACCTTACATGCCGATATCGATACGCCTCTTACCATTGAACCGTATGTCTTAATCGGCCATAACTGTATGGTACACGGCAGTCGCGTAGGTGAATGTACTCTTATCGGTATGTGTTCCTGCGTCATGGGATGGACGGAAGTAGGTAAAGAATGTATAGTCGGGGCTTACTCCTTAGTAACTCAAGGTAAAAAGATTCCTGACAGATCTCTGGCCTTCGGCAATCCTGCTAAAGTTATACGATCCACCAATGATGAAGATGTGGCCGGTACGAAACACGGCGTTACGGAATATTATGAGCTGAGTCGACAGTATACGGATTGGAAGGTGTAAACCGCATATCTACGCGTTTTTAGGATTCGTTGTCGTTGACAGACCCGACTCGTATACCTATAATAAGAAAAGTAATATACGATGGAGACAACAAAGTATACATCTTCCCGTACGGAGTATAAACAGACGGATATATATCCGTCTGTTTTTCAAATTACGCAGCCGTACGGTAAGAAAAACTATTGATATAGGAAAGGACGACTACCATGGCGGAACTGTTGGCACCGGCCGGATCGGCGGACCACGTAAAAGCGGCTATTGCCGCCGGAGCCGATGCCGTGTATTTGGGCGGCAAGGCTTTTAATGCCCGCAAATATGCGCATAATTTGGACAACGACGAATTGAAAGCCTCTGTGGAAACAGCTCACTTGTTCGGGGTCAAGGTATATGTAACGGTGAATATTCTGATTAGCGATGCGGAAATGGGCGAACTGACGGAATACATCCGCTTTCTCGACGAAATAGACACGGACGGAATTATTGTTCAGGATTTAGCCGTTGCCGCAGTGGCTCGGAAGGTGGCTCCGAACTTACCCTTACACGGCAGTACGCAAATGACCGTAGCCGACCTCGAAGGAGCTCGTTTTTACAATCTCTGGGCTTTACGCAAGTCGTCTTGTCACGAGAATTGTCGCTCAAAGAAATTGAAGCGGTTTGCAAGGGAACGGATTTGACCGTAGAAATCTTTATTCACGGGGCATCGTGTATGTCTTATTCGGGACAATGCTTGATGAGCAGTTTTTTCGGCGGTCGCAGCGGCAACAGGGGGGCTTGTGCACAGCCTTGCCGATTGCCCTACACCTTATATGAAAATGACGCGGCCAAGACGGATAAGGCCTATCTGTTGAGCTTAAAAGACCTTAGTGTATTGGACGATATACAGGCCCTTTTAAAAGCCGGCGTAGGTTCTCTGAAAATTGAAGGCCGTATGAAGAGCCCCGCATACGTATATGATGTTGTTTCGGCCTATCGCCGGGTCATAGACGGTGTTTACGGAAATGAAAGACAGAAGGGCAAGGCACTTGCACAAGGCCGAGAGTTATTGGGTACGAGCTTTAATCGAGGCAGACAGGCTGACTTTTTACATGGCACAGTGGGTCTTGAAACGGCTACGTCCGGTGCCGGTAGGAATAAAGGTAAAGAAGTAGGGACGGTAACGAAGGTACATGAACGTATTTTGGATGCTTACCTTCAGTCTCCTGTTCATATTGGCGATACAATAAAAGTAATTCGTTCGGATGGACATGAAGCGGTCGATGAAGTTCAGGATGTGACGAACCTATCGGATACGCAGGCGGAACTGACTGTGCGGCGTAAGGATATGATGAAGGGACGCCTCTTTTTAATTGCCGAAAAGGCGGATGATAAGAGTGAAGAAGCGTATAAGAATCGGCAAATACCTTTGTATTTTCATGTTGAAACGGATGAAGAAGGCTACTTGAAGTGTTTGGCCTGGGATGACGGAGGACATACCGTTTCGGTATGTTCCGACTACAAACCGGAATTGGCTCGTAAACGACCGACGACTTCGGACGTCGTGCAGGAACAGTTTAGCAAACTCGGGAATACACCCTTTGAAGCGGCGTCTGTCACCTTGGCATCTGAAGAATATATGATACCTGTCAGCATTTTAAACGACTTGCGCAGAAAAACCGTAGTCGCCATGACCCAAGCCCGCTTGGACGAGTATAGGCGGCCGTCGGCAGGTACGGCCTGTCCATGGCGGCAAAAACAGGCGGACCTGATGACGGATATCCCTATTACGGTAGTGCACTGTGACAGTCTCGAAGGCCTGGAAGCCGCTGTCAGAGGCGGTGCAAAGAGACTGATCTTCGGCGGTGAATCCTACACCCACGCGTCTTTTACTTACGAAATTTGGAAAAAGGCCGTAGCCATAGGGCATAAGTCGAATGTTCCCGTTTGGGCCGGAACGCCGCGTGTTATGAAGCAAGCGGATACGGAACGGATTCGTCGGGAGCTGCAAAGTGCGATCCGGGCAGGTGTAGACGGAATTTACGCCAATACACCGGGGATTTTCTCTTTAGTACACGAAGAAGAGCCGAACTGCTTTTATCATCGGTGATCAGTATTTAAATATCTTCAACTCACAGGCAGCTTTTATATACGAAGAAGTCGGCTGTTCGGCCATTACGGCTTCGTGTGAAATGACGTGGAAGCAGATTGAACGACTGGCGTCGTTGCAGCTGTTACCGGTCGAAGTCGTTGTAGCCGGCAAGGCGGAACTCATGATTACGGAGTATTGTCAGATTGCGGCTCATGTCGGCACGGGAGTAAAGGCCGGATGCCCGTCGCGTTGTGTAGGCAGTCGCTTTTACCTGGAAGACCGCCGCGGTGAACGGTTTGAAATTGTTACGGATCAGTTCTGCCGCAATCATATCTTAAACAGTAAGGATACGGATATGGCTCCGTATTTGATAAATTGATGCATGCAGGTGTTAAGGCCGTGCGCATTGAAGCACGGCACCGAGATCCGAAATGGATTGAAGCGGTGACGAGCAAATATGCTCGCCTTTGTGCCGGTGATCGCTCCGTCCTTTTCGGTAAGGACGACAAAACCGTTACACGCGGACACTTATTCCGTAGTATTACGGATATATAGGAGAGATTATGAATAAACGAAGTATGCGCATCTTGGGTTTTTCTCAAATTAGGGACATGCTGGTGCGCTTAGCCCCGTCTCGTTTGTCGAAGGAGGCGGCACGGGCCTTAAAGCCGGATACGGATGAAGATACGGTCGTCAAAAGTTTGACCGATACGGAAGAGGCGGTCGTTTGCCTGGAAAGAGAAGGGCAAATACCTTTGGGCGGAATTACGGATATTCGACCCTTTTTGGAAAAGGCGAAGCGAGAAGTGACTCTAAGTGCCGATGAATGCATTGCCGTTTGGGAAAATGCACAGAGGTACGGGCAAATTCAAGACTTTTTTGCCCCTAAGGAAGCGGAGTATCCGCAACTGTCGCAACGGGCCGAAACACTGGGAGATTTTTCCCTGCTCGTACAGCGTGTCGGGGCTGTTTTTGATGAGAATCACCAGGTACGCGATAACGCTTCTGTAGAATTGGCACGACTGCGCACCCGTATTGCCGAATTGGAACGGCGTACGAAACGGTACATTCAGCAGATTTTAGCCGACAAATCCTATCAGAAGTACTTTCAGGATACCTTGGTTACTGTGCGTAATAATCGCAGTGTTATTCCCGTTAAGCAGGAATATCGGCATGCTTTTCCCGGTATTGTTCACGACATGTCGGCCAGTGGAGCGACCTTATATGTAGAGCCCTTGGCGGTCGTTGACGCGAATAATGACCTGCAGACGGCAAAGTTGGCGGAAGAAAAGGAAATAGAACGGATTTATCGCCGTCTGACAGCCCTTATTGCAGGACAATATGAGGAACTGTATAAAAGCACGATGACGACGGGGGAATTGGAATTCGCCCTTACCAAGGGACGGTTGGCTCTGCAAATGAAGGCGACACGTCCGCAACTTACATCCGAACGGATTATTAAACTTTATGATGCACGCCATCCCCTGATTAAGGCCGACAAGGTCGTGGCAAATACGATAATTCTCGGAGGCGACTACTCCATCCTTCTGATTACGGGGTCTAATACGGGCGGTAAGACCGTGTCCATGAAACCTTGGGACTCCTTGTCCTCATGTATCAGTCCGGTCTGTTTATTCCTGTAAGTGACGGTTCACAGTTACCGCTATTTGGCGACGTCTTTGCCGACATCGGAGATGAGCAGGACATTGCTCAAAATCTCAGTACCTTTTCGAGTCATATGAAGCAAATCGTCTATATCTTGAAACATGCCTCGGCTTGTGACCTCATTTTGACGGACGAATTGGGTTCGGGCACAGATCCGGGTGAAGGCGGGGCCTTGGCCATCGCCATTTTGGATGAGTTTCGACGTAAGGGCTCTTTAGCTATGGTCACGACGCATTATAATGACTTGAAAAACTATGCCTACCGCACGGAAGGCGTGGAAAACGGCCACGTCGAATTCGATACGGAGACACTGCGACCGACATATAAACTGCGCATCGGCTCGGCCGGTAGCAGTCATGCCCTGGCTATTAGCGAACGACTGGGTATGCCTGAAGCCGTTCTGGAAGAGGCCCACCGGTTACGTAATGAAGCCCAAGATGCCGATGTGGAAGCTGTTTTGACACGGCTCAATACACAACTTCGCAAGATCGATGAAGAACGGGAACTGTTGGCAACGCGCTTGAAGGAAGCGAAGGCTCACGAAGAGGCTTTGCGTAAGGAAAAGGAAAAAGTTACGGCGAAAAGGCAAGATATTGTGGATGCAAGCCGACGTGAAGCTAATGAACTGAAGCGCAATTTGCGTCTTGAAGCGGAACAGATTATTCGCGAGTTAAAGCGCCAGTCGTCAGATGCATCGGACAGAGAAAAAGCCAAGGCCATCGATCAGGCCCGTCGAGCTATCCAACAGATTTCAGTTCCCGAATTGTCGGGGCCGAAACGAGATCCTGTCGATGTTAAGCGCTTGAAACAAGGGCAGTCCGTATTCGTCAACTCCTTAAACAGCATCGGCACGGTAGATGACATACGCGGTAAGAAACTGACCGTATCGGTAAGAGGTATGACCATTCGTGTAGATGTAAGCGACATCAGCGCTCCCTATGCGGATGAGCTGAGTCGTCAGAAAGTGGCGGAAAAACGGGAAAATACCTCGTCAACGTATCGGCCGGCACGAACGGGACAAGTGGCGACGGAACTCAATGTCATCGGAAAGCGCGGCAATGAAGCTATTCCCGATATATCGCGCTTTCTCGATCAAGCATTGGCGGCCGGCTTCAGTCCTGTGCGTATTATTCACGGTAAGGGAAGCGGCGCCCTACGCAAACAAGTACATGAATATTTGGATACACTGCCCTTTGTTACGTCCTACACCTTGGATGATGCACGTAACGGCGGTGACGGCGTAACCTTAGTATATTTCTAAATACGGGAGGAACGGATGGAAGCTCTGAAACAACGAATCTTGCAAGACGGTACGATTATTGATAACCGTATCTTGAAAATAGACAACTTTCTGAACCACCAAATCGATACGGACTTAGTTCTAAAAATGGGGGAAGAATTTGCAAAACGATTGAAGGACGTACGTATCGACCGCATTGTCACCATTGAAGCATCGGGCATTGCCGTCGCCTTTGCCGCATCCGTGGCTATGGGCAATAAACCCCTCGTCTTTGCAAGAAAGAAAAAATCCCTACTCACAGCAGCAGACGTATATATGACGGATATCTACTCCTATACGAAAAGAAGAAACCTACCGTGCCTCTATTAGCCGTAACTATATTAAGGAAGACGAAAAAATCCTAATTATCGACGACTTCCTGGCCAGCGGGGCGGCAGCTACAGGACTGGCAAATATAGTAGAACAAGCGGGAGCCACCGTAGCCGCCATCGGCATCGTCGTGGAAAAATCCTTCCAACCGGGAAGAAAACTCTTGGAAGATAAAGGATACCGAGTAGAATCCTTGGCACGAATTGAAAAATTTGAAGATAACAAACCCGTATTTGTAGAATAAGGGTTGGGATATTTTGAAGAAATTAGGGGTATGAGATGGTCGGATCTGAAATGTACAAAAGGGTGTTTTTGGATAGAACCGTTTTTTTCTTCTTCCTTACAACACAAAAAGGACGCATGCATAGCATGCGTCCTTTTCTCATCTCCTACTAACTTCCCCACTCCCTACTTCCGAATCTCAGCGGTATCGAGTAGGGTGCCGTCAGGTAAGAAGCATTGGAAGCGGATGGTGTCGGCAGTGGCTTCCATTGTCATGTAGTTGTCCGTTTCGGGCTGGGGCGGTACGTAAAGGTCCAAGGTGTGTTGTTTCCACAGGCTCGGGTAGCGTACGTCGCCGGCGACTCCTGTAAGAAGGTAAAGCGGGCCCGATTCGTCTCGTGTAAAGTTTTTGATATGGCCGCGGTTACGGTAGGTGTGCAGGTGGCCTGTCAGGACGGCGTCTACGTTGTAGGCGTCGAAGATGGGCATGAAGACGCGGCCTTCGTCAGATATGCCTTCGTCACGCGATTCAGGTCGCGTATCGGGGTTAAAGGCGTAGCGAAGTACGTCTTTATGCATGAGGACGATTTTCCATTTTTTCGTCGTTTGTTTCAAGTCGTTAATGAGCCACGTCGTTTCTTCGTCCAAAAGGGTGGGCTCGAAGTCTTTCAGTTCCGTAAACTGTGTATCCATGACGGTGAAGTGAATATCACCGTAGTCGAAGGAGTAGAACTGGTTCGGGTATTTGGACAGACCGTTTTTCGGCAAGTCGAAGAGGGTCGTGTATGATACGGGCATGTGCATATTCCAGTCTAAGTCATAGGTTTCGTGGTTGCCGTCCAAGGGGGCCACGGGAATTTGGCGAATCATGTCCTTGCAGGCATCAAACCAGGCATTCCACTGGTACGAGGCCTGGCCGTTGTCGACTAAATCGCCCATATTGATGAAAAATTGTGCGTCCTTATTGCGCTCCCACGCCGGCATGGCCGTATCTCGCCAGACTCCGTAGTCGGCAGACTGAGAGTCGGGAAAGATTAAGGCTTTAAAGTCGGCCCCGTCAGCGGTCCGTAAAGGGTACCACTCACTGCGGCGGTCGCCGTAGCCTACGCGGTACTCATAGTTCGTGCCGGGTGTCAAATCGGACAGGTAGGCACCGTGAACATAGGATGTATTGCCGTCATCGTTTAAGACCGTGTCGGCGGCGTCGACGGTCCACGTGTCTTCAGCGTCTTTTAAACGGTATTCGACGACTGTCCCTTTTTCTTCATATTGAGATTGCCACATGACCGTACGGGACGTACGGCTGTCGGCCGTAATGATTTGACGTATGTTGTAGGCATCGACCGAGTCGGTCAGTTTATAGTGAGCCGCCGTGGCCTTTGTAACACGGACGGCTTGGTCTACGATAGCCTTCGTACCGGGTACGAACTCGTATACGCCGGCAGCGGCTGCCGCAACGGCAATGCCTGTAGCTTTCAGAAAATCTCTGCGTGATAGGTGTTTCAATAGGTGCCTCCCGAAGAGTTTAGATAAAGTCATAGGATAAGGTCATTGTATGATTCTGCGGCATCATTGTCAATGAAGCGGCTTCTGTCCTTGACAGTGGCGGTCAAAGAAGATACACTTCTATACGTATAGAATAATGTCGATGAACGGGTGTAAGTAGGTATGATGCAGCTGTGCTTAGCGAGTCGGAGACGGTGAAAGTCCGACGGCGGCGGTTATAGTGAATGGACCCGGGAGATGCGATCCGAAGCCAGTAGGCGTCGCCGGTACCTGCCGTTAAGAGGAATGAGTCGGGCTTTATGCCAAATCGGGTGGTACCGCGGAACACGTCCTTTCGTCCCTAGTGAGGGGATGAAAGGCTTTTTTAATGTCAACAATCAGGAGGCACATTATGTCCGTTATTTTTTCAGGAATTCAGCCCAGCGGCAATTTGACGTTGGGAAACTATTTAGGCGCACTGCGTAATTTCACGAAGGTACAAGATGAAAACGAATGCTATTATTGCGTCGTCAATCAGCATGCCATTACGGTTCCCTCAAGACCCGAAGATGCTTCATGAACGGACACGTCAATTGGCAGCCATCTATCTGGCAGCCGGTTTGGATCCGGAAAAAGCGGTTCTCTTCGTTCAGTCGGAAGTTCCCGAACATGTACAGCTCGGTTGGATTATGACGACCATGTCCTATGTGGGTGAATTGGAACGCATGACTCAGTACAAAGACAAGGCTTCTAAGCGCGGCGACTCCGTGCCGGCAGGTCTTTTGACCTATCCGCCCTTGATGGCCGCCGATATTTTGTTGTACCAGACGAATCTTGTTCCTGTCGGTGATGACCAGAAGCAGCATTTGGAAATTACGCGTGACTTGGCACAGCGGTTTAATCGCGTTTACGGTGAAGACGTATTTACCATTCCCGAAATCCTCTTGGGACAAGACGGAACTCGTGTCATGAGCTTGCAGGAACCGACGAAGAAGATGAGTAAGTCCGACGACAATCAGACGGCTACCGTCTACCTTCTCGATACGCCGAAGGATATTGAAAAGAAAATTAAGCGCGCTCAGACGGACAGCGACAATGCCGTTCGTTACGACAGAGAAGCAAAGCCCGGTATTTCCAACTTGATGGACATCTTTGCAGCTCTTACGGACAAAAGCCACGAAGAAATTGAAAAGGGCTTATGCCGGACAGGGCTACGGTACATTCAAGAAGGACGTAGCTGAAGCGACTATTTCCGTCCTTGAACCGATTCAAAAGCGTTATGCCGAACTCATTGACACGCCGGAACTTGATGTCATCCTTACAAAAGGGTGCCGAAAAGGCACGTGAAAAGGCAAGCAAGACGTACGAAGCCGTTACGAAAGCTATGGGATTATACCGTTAAGGAGTTTGCTATGAGCCACTTTTTTGCCATGCTCAGCCGCATGAAATATATTCGTCGCTGGGGGCTTATGCGCAATACACAGGAAGAAAATATTCAGGAACACACCTTGCAGACGGCTATGATTGCTTATCACCTGGCTGTTTTGAGAAATCGTCGTTTCGGCGGCGATGTCAACCCCGAACGGGCTGCCGTCTTGGCTATGTATCATGACGTGACGGAGATCTTCACGGGAGATATGCCTACGCCGGTCAAATACTTCACCCCTCTCATGAGGGAGACATACGGCCAAATCGAACGTCTGGCAGGTAAGCGCATTATTGATTCCTTGCCCGATGATTTACAGTCGGCCTATGAACCGCTCATTCTGGACGGTGAAGAGGATCCCGTTTGGCCTCTTGTCAAAGCGGCGGATACGCTAAGCGCCTATTTAAGTGTTTACAGGAAAAGCATGCCGGTAATTCGGAATTCGATGAGGCTTATACGGGATTGGAAGAAAAGCTGCATGCTTTACATATGCCCGAAGTGGATACGTTCATGAAGGAGTATGCCCCGGCCTTCCTGTTATCCTTGGATGAAATGAATACGTAAGAATAAAAACTTATCGACAAAAATCAGTACCGTCATGTATAATTAAGTAAGGGAGTCGTCATTGTACAGCTCCCTTACTTTGTATATGAACCGCCGTTACAGGAGGTGTTTTATGAAGTATAGACTACGAATCATAATGGCTTTGTTATTCGTATGCTTAGTGAATGTTGCAGGAGCCCGTGTACCCGTTTATGCCGAAACGGTGCGGGTCGTTCATGTGGACGGGGATATCAATGCAGCCAATACGTCTTTGGTTAAACGCAGTCTGGCTGATGCGGAAGCACAAGGCGATGCGGCTCTGATTGTGAGTTTAGATTCTTCCGGCGGCAGCCGTGAGCAGGCCGTTAAAATCAGCGACTTATTAACCGGCTCGGCAGTACCGACCATTGCCTATGTTTCGCCTCGGGCCCGTTCGGTAGCGGCTTTGGTAGCATTGTCATGTCGGCATATCGTCATGGCCCCCGGCGGCAGTATCGGGGCCTCCGACACGGAGTCGGCAAAGGATACGGAAGAATTGAAAGGTAAATTCGGTCAAGTCGCTACGACGACGGGAAAGAATCCTCGCCTTATTGAAGCGATGACAGATAAGAGCCTGGGGTATTCTAACTATGCCGAGCCGGGGACAGTTGTTGACCTTGTCGGATACTCAGGCGAAAGCTGTCAATTTGTCGGACGGTACGGCTGACAGTATTGACGGAGTCTTGCATCTGTACAGCCTGGATAATGCGAGTGTACAAGACAACCGCTTATCTTTAAAGGATATGTTCTTCGGCATCTTACAAAATGAGTTGGCACGAGTGCTTCTCGTGGCATTACTACTCAGTGCATTTGCTGTTGAAATCAAAACCGGCGGTATCGGTGCGGGGTTCGGCCTGGCTGTAATCAGCGGCGCTCTTCTTCTTAGTAGCGGTGACGGCACCTTGGCCGATTCGTTGAAGCTTGCAGCCTTACTGGTCTTGGGAGCCGTCTTTGTCGGTATCGAGTTGATTACGCCGACTGTGGGTATCTTCGGTTTCTTGGGAACCGTCATGATTTTTGCAAGTCTCTTTTTCATTCTCGGCTCCGATATGACGGCCCTCTTTGAATTGGCCGGAGCCGTTGTCTGCACCGTCGTATTTTTGGCCTTTGTCGGTTCGCGGTTGCCGCAGAGTAGACTTTTGGCCAAGGTGACTCTTAAGAATCGGTCGACGCGTGAAAGCGGATATGAATCGCAGACCGATAAGAGTGATTACATCGGCAAGAACGGTACGACACTCACCCCTTTACGGCCTGCCGGGACGGTACGCATTGACAAGAAACGGGTAGATGCCGTTTCTCGCGGTGACTATATTGATAAAGATATGCCTGTACGTGTCATTGAAGCGGAAGGCATGCGGGTCGTCGTGGAAACTATTGAATCTGACACATAACAGTGAGGAGGTTTTTCTATGTCGGGTATTGTATTTGCACTCCCCTTGGGAGTCATTATTGTCGTTATTTTCATCGTTTCTTTATTCTTACATTTTGTGCCTATCGGCTTGTGGATTTCCGCACGAGCGGCGGGAGTGAATGTAGGAATTTTTAATCTCGTCGGGATGCGTCTCAGACGCGTTATTCCTTCGAAAATCGTCTTACCTTTGGTCAAGGCCAACAAGGCGGGACTGGACGTGAACGCCAACCAGTTGGAAGCTCATTACCTTGCAGGCGGTGACGTAGACCGCGTTGTCGATGCACTGATTGCTGCACAGCGAGCAACTATGTCCCTTACGTTTGAACGTGCCGCAGCTATCGATTTAGCCGGTCGTGACGTATTGGAAGCCGTACAGATGAGTGTTAACCCGAAGGTTATTGAAACGCCGTTCATTTCGGCAGTAGCTCAAAACGGGATTGAACTTAAGGTGCGTGCTCGTGTAACGGTTCGAGCCAACATTGATCGTCTTGTCGGCGGTGCCGGTGAAGCGACGGTTATTGCTCGTGTCGGCGAAGGCATTGTTACCAGTGTCGGTTCGGCCGAAGATCATTCTGAAGTTTTGGAGAATCCCGATAAGATTTCTAAAACCGTTCTGAATAAGGGGTTAGATGCCGGTACGGCTTTTGAAATCCTTTCCATCGATATTGCCGATGTTGATGTAGGACGTAACATCGGGGCTCGTCTACAGACGGACCAAGCCGAAGCGGATAAGAGAATTGCTCAGGCTAAGGCGGAAGAACGTCGGGCCATGGCTGTGGCAAAGGAACAGGAAATGCACGCTTATACTCAGGAAATGCAGGCTAAGGTCGTAGAAGCCCAGGCGGAAGTTCCTTTGGCAACGGCGCAGGCTTTGCGTGAAGGCAACTTGGGCGTTATGGACTATTACTCCATGCGCAATATTTTAGCCGATACGAATATGCGTAATGCCGTCGCCGGAACGGGTGTTCCCGACGTGACGACGGAAGGAAACGGTTCGCATCCTTCGACGGGGACATGAAAAGTAGGTGAGCCTATGAGTTGGATTTTTTTCCTGCTTATTCTTTACTTTATTTATAAGCAGCTGTCGAAGTCGGTTCGCAGGGCGAAAAGACAAAGGCAGAATCAACAGCCCTTTCCTTATCCCGGTGAGGATACCTATAGGGATGATGATGCCTATGACGACGGCTATCCGTATCCGACGGAAACGGTCAAAACGGACAGCTACGATAGAAGATACTGGGAAGGTCCGTATGAAAAAGAAAAAGAACCTTATGAAGTCGTAACCGGTGGCGGTAAGACGAAAGTTACTCTTGAACTGCCCGAGCGCATGTCGTCGGAAAGTATTCGTGAAAAAGATCGGCCTGAGGTAGGGCCGAACCCGGTTTTTCAAGCGGCTCTGGCCGAAGCGGATGAACCGACAGTTGAAGAAGAGGTTGGTGTTACGCAGGTACAACGGGCGGCACAGCCGGCACGGATGCCACGCAATCGCTTGCAGGCAGGCCTTATCTGGTCGGAAATTTGGCAGACTCCCGTGGCTTGCCGCAGGGGGATGCGTCGATGATTGAGGAGAAGGCGTTGTATATCGACTCAATTCCTTGTCTGGTCGTAGTACCTACAGAAGACGTTCGAGGGGGTCGTGATTTTTTATCACGGCTGGTCGTCGTGTAAGGAGTTACAGTCCTTGCGGGCGAGAATCATGGCCTCATACGGATATGCCGTCATCGTTCCCGATGCACTGAATCATGGACAAAGAGGCCTTATAGATTACGATGATAAGCAGGCTTACCCGTTATTTTGGCAGGCAGTTTTGCAGTCGACACAAGAAGCCGGAGCTCTCATTGCTTATGGTGAGGCTCACTGGCCCGAGCAAAAAATTTTTGTAGCCGGACATTCCATGGGCGGTATTACGGCTCTCGGAGTTGTTGCGGCACAAGAGAAGGTATGCGGGGCCGCAGCCTTGAACGGGTCGGGGTGGTGGAATGAATCGGATCGTCGATTTAGAGCCGCTTGGAAGATTGACCGGACTTCTGAATGGCAAACTCTGCTGCCGCATATAGATGCGGCGGATCCTTATAACCGCGTGGAGGTATTGAGTAATAAATCGGTTCTTCTATTAAACGGCGGAGCTGACGATGTAGTCGATAAGGCGGCACAGGCTCTGTACGCTTGTAAGTTAAAAACGGCAGGAGCAGATGTTCAATCTGTTATTTATGACGGGTTGGGGCACTTCGTGACGACCAATATGATGGGCGACGTCGTTCAGTGGTTGAATGAACGAATTGCCGCTACGAGTCGATAAAAAGTTTTATAAAAGCCGTCGGGAGACGGAACGAAAAAAGCATTACCTTTACAGAAGCACATGAAGTGAGTCTGTGAGGTAATGCTTTTCGTTTAATATTTATAGGCCGTCTATGTCGTCTGTAAAGTCGAGACCTTTATCGGTAGCATAATAGGTACCCGGGCGTTCGCCGTCTTCGAGGTAGCCTTTATCCACCATGGTTTTTAATAAGCTTTCATTTACGGCAAGGGGAGAGAGAACATGGCTTCCGGCGTATCCGCTTCTCGTTCTACTTCGGCAATGGCGGCCGCCATGATTTCCTCATCTGTCGGTGCCGTACCGTACGCATAAATACGAGGCAGGGCTGTAGGATAATCGCTGTGAGAGAGTGCAAAAAACTTACCCAATCCGACGGCCTTGCTCAGTTCGTCGTCAGGTTCGGCTTCAAAACCCGATTCGTTACAAATTCCGACGAGAGAGTTATCGTCGAAATTGTATAACTCCTTAGCCGTTTCCAAGGCATCGACGTAGCGTAATTTTTCGACTTTAATATCGTATACTTCCAAGGCATGAAGGATGCAGCCGATAACAAACGGTGCGTTATGAGCGACGAGGACGGAATGTTCAAAAATATCCTTCATTCCCGACTTCCAATACTCCCCGAATGTATCGGCCTTGGTTAATACTTGCCAGTTGACGGCATTGTCCGTGACTTGAGACAGGTCGTTTTCAGGCGGCTGAATATAGAAGTAATGGCGATCGACGGGTTCGCCGTTTTCGAACTCCGCAAAAGCCAGCTTGTATATGGAATAAGGTTGTTTTGCAGCCAAATCAAGGGCTACGGCAACAAAGCGATTCGGATAACGATGGGTGTATCCCGTAGTCTGTACGTCGTAGCGTAAGTAGCCGTTATGCGGCTTTAAATCATGGGAATGTAAATTTACGGCATGCGTATGTTTGCGTCCTTCCAAGGCTTTCTCCGCTTTTTCAGCCTTGTCTTTCTTGCGTATGGTCGTATACAACGAGTAAATGACGGCAACAGCGAAAATTACGGCAATAATCGTGCCGCTCGATTGTAATAACGAGTCCATAATGGGTTTCCTTTCCGAAAAACTTCGTTTATGACCGAATCGAATGAAGGTCAACTTTATTATATCAAACTTGTTACGGTCCTGTCTTGTATTCTTAAATAGAGTACCTTATTGTTTAAAAGTATCGTATAATATAAGTGTATTACGTGATAAATTGAACGAGAATCGGATCCTCATTACGGGAGGCGACAGATATGAGTCGGAAAGAAAAAGATAACCGTCCTTTACGCTTTGCCATACTTACAGTCAGCAACAGCCGGACCTATTCGGATGATACGAACGGCTTGCTTATTCAGTCTTTGTTGACCAAGGCGGGGCATCAGGTTGTGGATTATGCCATTGTAAAGGACGACGGAGAAGCGATTTTAAAGCATATTCATGAATGGGTATGCAGTGTAGATGCTATTGTGACCAGCGGCGGTACGGGGCTGGCTTTAAGAGACGTGACCCTGGAAACATTGGAACCTAAATTCGATAAGGTTATCCCCGAATTTAACGGCATGTTAACTTTTCTGGCATACCGGCGGGCTTGCGGTACGGAGGCACTTGCTTACAGAAGTGCAGCCGGCGTCATTCGTCAGTGCCCCGTCTTTTGTTTGCCCGGCCAAACGAGCTTGATAAAAGTCGGAACGGAACAACTTATTATTCCGGAAGTCCACTTGATTAAGAGTGAAATAAGCAAATCGTAAAAAAAATCAGAACTGCCGCTTATGCGGCAGTTTTTCAGTTATTAAGGGACTCTGTGATATAATGGGGCGTACGATAAGGAGGATGTATGGGAACATTGATAGTCGTAACCGGCGGCTCGCGAAGCGGTAAAAGTGAATTTGCCGAAAACTTGGCGCGGCAACGGTCGAAAAAAACGGTGTATATAGCTACGGCTGTGGCAGACGATGAAGAAATGAAGGCTCGTGTTGCCCGTCATCAGAAGCGGCGTCCGAAAGAATGGCAGACTGTCGAAGCCGCTTGTGATCTGCCGACTGTAACGGCACAGGCAGCTTGCAAGTATGAGACGGTTCTCATCGATTCATTAACGACTTATGCAGCTTCCTTTCTTTACGCCCGTCGTCATGACGAATCGAAAGATACGGAAAATGCGGCCTTACAGGAAATGCATTCATTGGCAAACGCCGTGAAGAAGAACGGGGCAACGGTTATTATTGTAACCGATGAAGTAGGATCCGGCATCGTTCCGGATAATGCCGTGTCGCGTGCTTTTCGAGATGTATTGGGAAGCATGAACTCCGTCTTGGCCGCCGAAGCGGACAAGGTATACTTGTCTGTGGCCGGTCTTACGATAGATCTTAAGAAAATAGCCGTTAAGGCGGAGGAAGAGATATGAAGTCCTTTTTGATTGCCTTTACAATTTTTAACGCGCATAAAAGTGGCTTCGCAACTGACATGGTCTGATGCAGATTTTGGACGGGCGGTCGTGTGGTTTCCCGCTGTCGGCTTTCTTATCGGACTCTTAACGGCCTTGGCTCGAGGCTTGACGGGGATGCTTTTTTCTCCCTTTTTGTCAGCCGTCCTCACCGTAGCCTGTTGGTATTTTCTGACCGGCGGTCTACATTCCGACGGCTTGATGGATGCGGCCGACGGTATTTATTCGGGACGGGATCGAAAGCGAAGTCTTGAGATTATGAATGACAGTTGTGTCGGAGCTAACGGGGTAGCTGCTTTTGTCTTTGTTGTCTTACTTAAAGTGGCCTGTACGGGTGAACTGATGCCTGCATGGCCTTTCTTGATCGGCATACCCGCAGCGGCGCGCTTCGGGGCCGTCTTGGGCATTTTACGTTTTCCCTATGCACGTGAACGGGGCTTGGGGAGAGCCTTTCAGGACTATGCTCCGCGTCACGCTTTGCTTAAGGCCTTTGTCGTATCCTTGTTGCCACTTTTGGCAGTCGGTATCGTTTATCTTTATATACTGGCCGGAGCCCTCCTTGTCGCTTACGGAGCACACCGACAGGTAACGGCTCATTTAGGAGGGCTGACGGGCGATACGTACGGGGCGGTTATTGAAGTGACTGAAACGGCTTTATTGCTTATGGCTACCCTGATTGTTCAGATGAACAACTTTTTTGAAGTGACCGCATTTATTTAATGATAGGAAAATAGGGGGAGGATTTTTATGATAAAGCTTTACCTCGTTCGACACGGAGAGACGAAGGGGAATGTAGAACAGTGGTATCAAGGATCTACGGATATTCCTTTAAACGATAAAGGACGACTTCAGGCACAGTGCTTGAGCGAGTATCTGAAGGACGTTCATTTTGACGGCTTTTACAGCAGTGACCTTATGCGAGCCGAAGAAACGGCGAAAATTGTAGCAGGTCCTCACCACATGGAAGTGAGGACCTATAAAGAGTTACAGGAAGTCAACTTCGGTGAGTGGGAAGGTCATCGCTACGATGAGATTACATCCGGCTGGCCCGGAATGATTGAAGATTTTTATGCGTCTGAAGGAAAGATGAAAGCTCCCGGCGGTGAATCTTTCGAAGAAGTGGAGATGCGCTCCTTAAAGAAGGTACAGGAAATTTTAGCCGACCATAAAGACGGAGATACCGTATTTATAGCATCTCACGGGGCAACGATTCGGTGTCTTCTTTTCGGGTTGTTGGGATTGCGACTGACTCGGATTTGGTGTTTCCAACAGTTTAATACGGCTGTCAACGTCATTGAGTATTACGGCGAACGCAATGTCATGACGGTCATGAATTCGACGCGCCATTTGGAACAGATGGCGGAAGTCCAAAAGCAGTGGTCGACCATGATCGGACTATAAGGAGAAACCCATGATTCGCTTGGATAAATTGCTCGGCCATTCGGGATACGGTACGAGAAAAGAAATTAAGAGTTTGTGCAAAAACGGGGATGTAACGGTAAACGGAGAGATCGTTCGAGACAGTTCCGTAAAAGTGGATGAAGGGGCTACTGTAATCGTAGCCGGTGAGAAGGTGGAATATGAAGAGGTTTCGTATTTGATGTTGCATAAGCCGGCCGGTGTCGTTTCGGCAACTCAGGATAGCAGAGTTCGGACCGTATTGGATATTTTGCCGTCCCGTTATGCCGCTTCTCGGGTAGCTCCTGTAGGTCGCTTGGACATAGATACGACAGGACTTCTCTTACTGAGTAATGACGGTACATGGGCTCATAAGGTGATTTCACCTAAAAAGCACGTGCCGAAAGTCTATGAGGCTCAGGTGGAAGGGGTTATTCCCGATGACGTGGGAGAACGCTTTGCCGCCGGAATTGTTTTGGAAGACGGGTTGGAATGCTTACCCGCACGGGCTGAAAAAATAGCTGAGGGGCGGCTGCAAATCACCGTTTGTGAGGGAAAGTTCCATCAAGTAAAGCGTATGTGCAGCGCCGTCGGGCTTGCCGTGACGGCATTGCACCGCAGTCGCATCGGCGGCCTGATTTTGGACAAGGATTTGAAGGCCGGAGAATACAGAAAGCTGACCCGAGAGGAAATTGACCTGCCGCTTCTTTCAACAGGAGATTTGTAAAATTGTAAAAACGTCCTTCTTAACGTGTAAATAACTGGTCAAAGCCTTGTTTATATGGTATTATTGTCGTTAGTCGAACAGAAATAAGGTGATATTATGACAATGGAAAGAATAGCGGCTTTACGCCGTTTTCTTCAGAATCATACTTTGGATTCCGTCATTATGTTACAACCTGAGAATCTCAAATACTTCAGCGGCTTTACCGGCGGGGAAGGGGCCTTGGTCCTGACGCCGTCACGAGTCATTTTATGGACCGATTCGCGGTATATTGAACAGGCTGTCGACGAATGTACTGAGAAGATTACCGTTATGAATCATGGCGGTCGCTTGGCTTTCTCCGCTGTTTCCGTGTTAATAGAAGACGGAGCGGGAGCTGTCGGGTATGAACGGGATTTCATGACGCATTCTTTCTTTGAAAGTATGGCTCAGGAAGACGAATTGTACTTTGAAGCCGTGTCCTTACAGGAACTAAGAGCCGTAAAAGAAACGTATGAAATCGAAGCGACACGACGGGCATCGCGTATTGCCGACATGGCATTTGCGGAGCTTTTGCCCCATATTCGTCCGGGCGTTACGGAACGACAATTAGCGGCTTTGTTGGAAAGCAAGATGCTTTTGGCCGGTTCGGAAGAAAAATCTTTCGATACTATTGTGGCCTCAGGGAAACGTTCGTCCATGCCGCACGGCACGGCGACGGATAAGCCCGTTGAAAACGGTGATTTTATTACCTTTGATTTCGGTGCCGTTTGTGGCGGATACCATTCCGATATGACGCGAACCGTTGTTTGCGGTAAGGCTTCGGAGGAACAAAAACGTTTTTATGACCTTGTTTTGCAAGCTCAGCTCATAGGTGTGGATGCCGTAAAAAGCGGTGCTTCCTGTTGTGAAACGGATGCGGCTGTACGGCGGTTTTTTGCAAAACACGGTGTAGATAAATACTTTACCCATGCCTTGGGGCACGGGACGGGATTGGAAATTCATGAGCAACCCGTTCTGTCGCCTCGGTCTCAGGGAGTATTGAAAGAGAATATGATAGTCACGGTAGAACCGGGGCTGTACATAGAAGGCAAGTACGGAGTGCGCATTGAAGACTCCCTTGTCGTAACAGCAGAGGGCTGTGAAATATTGACGACAACATCGAAAGAATTAACGGAGTTGTTTTAGGAGGAGATTGTGTATGATTACAAGTAATGATTTCAGACCGGGCGTTACCATTGAAATTGACGGTCAGGTTTGGCAGGTTGTGGAATTTCAGCATGTAAAGCCCGGCAAAGGGGCCGCTTTTGTACGTGCTAAAATTAAAAACCTCGAAACCGGTGCTGTTGTAGAACGTACATGGAATGCAGGCGAAAAAGTACAGGAAGGTCGCGTTGATCGCCGTCAGATGCAATACCTCTATGAATCGGACGGAATGTACGTATTCATGGACAACGAATCGTATGAACAGATTGAGCTCAATAAAGACGCACTCGGCTCGGCAGTAAACTTCCTCAAAGAAGAAATGAATGTATCCGTCATGATGTTCAAAGGCAAGGTAATCGGTATTGACTTACCTGCAACCGTTGAACTTCGCGTTGTTGAAACGGATCCGGGCGTTCGTGGCGATACGGCTACGGGCGGTAGCAAGCCGGCTACGTTGGAAACGGGTTATGTCGTTAAGGTGCCTCTTTTCATTAACGAAGGCGAATTATTGACAATCGACACGAGAACCGGTCAGTACACGGGGCGTGCATAAGTAAAGAAACGATAAAAAGCGATGAGCCTCTCATCGCTTTTTGTTCATGGAGTATCTTTTATGATGACGACGGAATATAACGAATTGGGAGCTGTTCACATTGCCGACAAGGTTATTGCCGGCATAGCGGTTGAAGCTGCCTTGGCTGTAAAAGGTGTCGCCGGACCGGCCGCTTCCTTTGCGGAAAAATTCGGCCGTTCTTCTTCCCCTCGCGGAATAGATATCAAAACGGACGGGACTACGGTTGAATTGACGGTGCGATTGGTTGTCCGATACGGTATCCGCATTCCGGATGTGGCCATTGAGGTTCAACAGGTTGTGAAAGGGGCTGTCGAATCTCGATGCGGCTATGAAGTGTCGGCTGTTCACATTATTGTTCAGGACATTTTATATGACCGACCGGCAACAGAAGAAGGTTGATAGAATGGAAACAAATGAAGAGAAGGTATATACGGTTTCTCAAGCGGCAATGGAAAAAATTGTTCGTACGGCCGTAGCCGGTACGAGCGGTGTTGCTGCGAAGTGCAAGATACATGTAACCGTACACCGTAAGGAAGATGAGTTGGCCGTGGCCATTCGTCTGACAGCGTTGCCGGAGGCACAAATGCGTGAGTTGGCTCTGGCCGTTCAGCATCATACGGCACAGGCTGTAAAAGATATGATCGGCCCCGATAAGGTAACTGTCGATGTAACTATAGAAGATATGATTGCACACCGGACGGTGTAAGGCAAGGAGGATAGCGTGAGCAGACATACAGCACGCCGGAGAGCATTGGAAATTCTCTTTTCCAGAGACTTTCACGATACAAACGATATTCAATACAGTGAGACGGAAATTCTCGATTATGCGGAGGATGAAAAAGAACCGACAGACAGTGCCGCAACCGTAGAGACGGTCGATTGTTTGGATGAACATGCCGTACCCGTTGAAAACGAGGACGAGGTGCTTGGTGAAACGGTTGAAGATAACAGTGAAAGCGACACGACCGCTTATTGCGAATACCTCGTGTCCGCCGTTTCCGAACATGACGAAGAACTGAATGATCTTATTCGTACGTATGCCAAGGGTTGGAATTTATGGCAAATGAACAAGGCCGATAAAACGATTATGAAAATGGCTTTTTGTGAGTTTGTATATCCTAAGGAAAAGTTGGCATCAGCTATTATTATAAATGAAGCCGTGCGCTTGGCTAAACAGTTCGGCGGGGCGGACTCCTCCAAATTCGTCAACGGTATTTTGGGTGCCTATGCGAGGACACACGAATAATGAAGGTATATCTGGGAATTGATACCAGCTGTTATACAACTTCATTGTGCCTGTTGGATGAACAGGCAGCTGTTCTTGCCGATGAACGTCGCATCTTGACCGTACCCGAAGGAAAACGGGGACTCTCGCAGTCGGAAATGGTATATCAGCATGTGCGAAATTTACCGGAGTTAACGGAAAAAATCGCATCTTATGTGGCGGGCAATACGGTATGCGCCGTCGCCGTAACGGATAAGCCGCGGCGGCGTGACGATTCGTATATGCCCGCTTTTTTAAGCGGACTCGGTTGCGCTCGTTCGTTGGCGGCTATGCTTAACGTCCCGTTATATAGGTTGAGTCATCAGGAAAATCATCTTTTGGCCGCCTGGAGAGCAGTTGGAAAGGTGCCGAAGGAGCCGTACTGTGCCCTTCATCTTTCCGGCGGCACGACGGATATATTAAGGGTTGAGACTGATGGTGACAGTACCGTAATTACTCGTATAGGCGGCACGACGGATATCAGTGCGGGACAGTTTATCGACCGTGTCGGCGTTGCTTTGGGACTGCCGTTTCCGGCAGGGAAATACGTGGATAGTCAGTCTCTGGCAGCTTTGGGAGAGAGCAAAGGGTTTCCGGTCTGGCATCGGGGCGGCAGTATCAGCTTTTCAGGGCGTGAATCACAGATGCAGCGCCTTATTGCGGCCGGGGAGAAGAGTTGTGAGGTCATTTGTGCACAAACTATGCATACGGTTTTGAACGGTATTTTAGAGTTACTGGATGCCGCGTTGGCAGGAAACGAGTATAAGACGGTTGTTGCTGTGGGCGGTGTAATGGAAAACAACTTTTTACGGACTTCCGTCGAAGCGGCCATGCGTAGACGCCGGATTGAATTTATACCGGCACCGCAGGGATTCAGTGCCGATAATGCGAGCGGGGCGGCCTTTAAGGCTTTGCGGGAGCATCATAAGGCGGGTATATGATGAACTATGACAGTGTGTCGACCGTTGTAGGTAGAATAAAGAAGACTTGGAACATGATTTTCGTTTGAAAAATGTGGCTATGGAAGGCAATATTATCGGCTTGAAACGGGCATCTACCGGACATTGGTACATGAACATTCATGACGATAAAGCTTCTATCAGAGCCGTCCTTTTTCGCAATCGTACCGGAACGATGATGAGTACTGTAAAAGAAGGTGATCGCGTTGTCGTGACGGGCGAAGTCAATGTATATGAAAAAGGCGGTACCTTTTCTTTTATTATTGAGCGGCTTTTTTCTCAAGGCGTAGGCAATCTGCAACAACAATACGAGAAAAATAAGGCCGAGCTGTATGCTCAGGGATATTTTGACAAGGACCATAAGAAAGAATTGCCTCGCTTTCCTTGGAAGGTGGGTGTATTGACATCGGCTACGGGTGCGGTTCTTCACGATATACAAAAAATCCGTGCGGAACGTAACGAATATATAGAGGTCGTTTTATATCCCGTGCCTGTTCAAGGCGACGGAGCTGTACCTAAATTGGTCAAGGCCCTTGAGGAGGCGGGGAAGAACCGTGATTTGGATGTTCTGATTCTGGCTCGCGGCGGCGGTTCCATGGAAGACTTGTGGTGTTTCAACGATCCCACAGTTGTTCGGGCCGTGTATAATACGCAAGTGCCTATTATTACGGCTGTCGGACATGAGACGGATACTACTCTCGTCGATTATGCAGCTGATGTGCGAGCGGCGACACCCACCCATGCGGCGGAGCTGGCATTTCCTTCATTTACGGATATACAATTGCAAATAGCCGCTCTGACGGAAACGGCCGGGCGACTTATGGATGATTGTATTGAACGACGATTCTCACAGTGGGAACGAACGACGACACGAATTCGGCTACATCAATATAATGAATTCGTAACGGTCAAAAAAGACAATTTAAATCGCCTGATGGAAAGTGCAAGACAAAAGACGGAGTATTTGTTACTGCAAAAACAACATGCGTTGGATAAGATAAAATCGCGAGCTGAAGGTATGAACCCGACCGCTTTTTTACGCAAAGGGTACGGGCAGTTGTTGCAAGACGGTGAAGTCATAGCCGGAATTTCGGCCGTAAATCGCAAGAAACCTTTAGAAATACAACTTGTTGACGGGGTTATTGTGGCGGAAGTGAAAGAGGTGATTGAACGTGGTGAAAAAAACGGATAAATTAAAAAATTTTGAGAAGGATTTTGAAGAGTTGGAAAGACTGGTAGACTCTCTTGATAATCCCGGATTGACCTTACAGGAATCTCTGGATATTTTCGAAAAAGCCGTGAAATTGTCCGGCACCTGTGAAAGTGCGCTTGAATACGCTCGTCAACGAGCTCAGGCTTTGGCGGAAGTAAGGGGAGAAGACGCAACACAAGCTGAAGATACAACAGACGGCTTATGAAGAAGGGACGTTGGGGCTATGAGTTTTCGCACCTTGTTGGAAAGTCGTAAGAAACGAATCGACACCCGTTTAGCCGAACTGTTGCAGACGAGTACGCCCGAGTTTTCCGGCCTTTATGAGGCCATGAATTACAGCCTTAATGCAGGCGGTAAGAGAATACGGCCCGTTTTGTTTCTGGCTGTTTTGGAAGCGGCGGGAAAGGATCCGGATAGTTTTTTTGACTTGGCGTGCGCCTTGGAATGTGTTCATTCCTATTCTCTTATTCACGACGATCTGCCGGCTATGGATAACGATGATTTTCGTCGCGGCAAGCCGACAAATCATAAGGTGTACGGAGACGGCACGGCCGTTTTGGCCGGAGACGGATTGTTGACCTATGCCTTTGAACTCATGGCGGCACAGTCGGTTGCACCTGCCCATAAAATCTTACAGGCCATTCGAATTTTTGCACATGCGGCCGGTCCGGCCGGTATGGTGGGCGGCCAATACTTTGATCTTCAGTCTGAAGGCGGTGTGCCGACAAGAGCGGCTATGGAACTTATGCATCGTAGTAAGACGGGCGTTATTTTTACGGCTATTGTACAAATGGCGGCTTTATTGGCCGACGTGAGTGATGAAACGATGAAGGCTCTTACGACGTATGGAGATCAGCTCGGGTTGGCTTTTCAGATTACGGACGATATTTTTTGGATGTCGTAGGCAGTGAAAAGGAAATGGGAAAGCCTGTAGGCAGCGATGAAAAAAATCATAAGACTACGTATGTATCCCTTCTCGGTGTAGAGGGAGCAAGGGAAGAAGCAAAGCAAACGACGGCTCGGGCATTGGCGGCTTTGCAGGGATTCGATGAAAATGCGGAGTTTTTAAGACAACTCGTTATCTATTTAGAACAACGAGTTCAATAAGGGGAAGGTATGAAGGAAAAGGAACGGCTTGACGTATTATTGACGGAACGAGGTTTTTTCGAAAGCCGGGAAAAAGCTAAGGCCGCAGTCATGGCGGGGCTCGTTTTCGTCAAGGACCGGCGAGTGGATAAAGCGGGAACGAAAATTGAAATTCATGAAGAAATTACGGTAAAGGGAAATCCTTTACCCTATGTGGGTCGCGGCGGACTGAAGCTGGAAAAGGCCTTGCAGACGTTTTCCATCGATTTGAAGGGAAAGTCTATGATAGACATCGGCGCCTCTACGGGCGGATTTACAGACTGTGCCTTGCAAAACGGTGCCGTTAAGGTGGTTGCCATAGATGTAGGCTACGGACAGCTGGCTTGGAAATTGAGGACCGATGAGCGAGTCGTCAATATGGAAAGAACCAATATTAGAGGTGTTACGCCTGAAGATATTGGCGGACCTGTCGATTTTATTTCCGTTGACGTATCCTTTATTTCCCTCTTAAAAATAATGGACGCCGTCGTACCATTATTAAAACCGGGCGGGCAGATTGTCACTCTCATAAAGCCGCAATTTGAAGCCGGTCGTGAAGCTGTCGGTAAGGGCGGTATTGTAAGAGATATGAATGTACATCGCGAAACGGTAAGTCGCGTAGTTGCCGGCATAGCTCAAGCAGGTCTTTCACCTCTTGAACTGACCTATTCGCCTATAAAGGAGCGGACGGCAACGTAGAATATTTGTTATACAGTCGCAAGGATGAACCGATACACAATGACGTGACGGATGAAGAAATAGGCTTCGTTGTGGCTCGTTCTCATGAAATGTAGGTGAAACAATGAGAATCGGTATTTTTCCGAATTTAATGAAAGAAAGCAGCATTTCTCTGGTGCAAAATATTGTGTCATTGTGCAAAGAAAACGGTTGTGAGTACTATGTACTTTATTATGAGGAAGAGTCGGATCATGCAGTATATACCGGTATAGGGAAAGAACATTTACTTTCCGGCGAAAAGATATATGACCGTATCGAGTTGGCCTTTGTTCTCGGCGGTGACGGTACCATTTTAAAATCGGCTCGTCATTTCGCCTCGCGGGGGATTCCCGTTTGCGGGATTAACCTGGGGTCTCTCGGCTTTTTATATGAAGTGGAAGCTGCCGACTTGTATTCTCGCTTCGCAGATATTCTGGCCGGACGGTACTTTAAAGAAGAACGAATTATGCTGGCCGGTGAGTTGGAATACGCAGACGGCATGATTCAGCGGCTGCCCGATGCGTTGAATGATGTTGTTATCGGGCACGGAAATGTAGGCAAGCTGGTACGAGTAGATATGAGTATTAACGGCTACTTCGTTCAACAATATCCCGGGGACGGTATTGTCGTTTCTACGCCTACAGGCAGTACGGGGTATACCTTTTCCGCAGGGGGACCCATTGTGCCGCCCCATGTAAAAGGTATGATGGTAACGCCTATTTGTCCGCACTTATTATTGAAAATACCACTTGTTCTCAGTGACGATGATAGGCTCAGTTTTTCCGTAAGGGACAGTCGCAATGTCGTCCGCATTTCCGTCGACGGCATGACGGATTATGAGTTTGCCTGCAATATGATTCTACATATTCGCAAATCGACAGCTCATTTGGATTTCATTCGCTTTGACGGCGGATATTTTTATGCCAACCTGTTCAAAAAGATGAGAGGTGCCGAATAATTGGAAGAATATCCGTTTCATAATGCCGTTGCCTTGTGCCATACCTTAGCACTTCCTTTTGTAAAACGGGCTCAAGTTCTTGTTGATATGACCTGCGGCAACGGACATGATACTTTGTTTTTAGCTGAAAACATGGGTAAACAAGCCTTTCTCTACGGATTTGATATTCAAGCTTCGGCCTTGGCATCTACACAGTCTCGCTTGGAAACAAACGGATTGTTTCACGAACGTATACAATTGAAATTAGGATCTCATGAAAATTTATTAAATGAAATTGATAAAATACCTGATTTTATAGTATTCAATTTAGGCTATCTGCCCTGGAGGAAACCGCACTATACATACGGATACTGCAATTACATTAAAAGCCGTGGATTTAGGCTTGCATAAAATTTCTGTCAATGGGATAATTATGATAGTAGCATATCCGGGAACCCCGGACGGGAAAAAAGAGAAGGATGAGCTCGCTTCGTTTTTGAGCCATGTGCCTCAGAAACGGTTCGACGTGTCGTACTGGCAGCCTGCCAATCAAGTGCATGAGCCGCCGGTACTGTTTGTTATTCAAAAGAGAGGATAGCCATGAAAAGATTCCGTTACACTAAGATTAAAGAAATTGTTCAATCCCGGCCGATTGAGACGCAGGAAGAATTGGCCAAGGCTTTGCAGGAAGAGGGGATTGAAGTCACTCAGGCCACGGTTTCCAGGGACATTAAAGAGTTGATGCTGATTAAGGTTCCTACCAGTGACGGACATTATCGATATGCTTTGTCACCCGAACAAAACATGCTCATGTCCAAGAGTCGTATGGCCCGGTTATTTCAGGATTCTATCGTGCGCGTCGACTCGTGTTTGAATCAAATCGTCATTCACACCGTTCCCGGTTCGGCCAGCATGGTTGCTTCGGCAGTAGACCATGCAAAATGGGAGCGTGTTATCGGCACTGTAGCCGGTGACGACACGGTTTTAATTATTACGAATAACCCCGACAGCGTTCCGAAACTTGTCAAACTGATCATTTCATTAATGAAGGAATAATACACATGTTGCAATCATTGCACATTGAGAATTTTGCACTAATTGAAGATATATACTTGAGCTTTACCGATGGAGTCACTGTTTTTACCGGTGAAACCGGTGCGGGCAAATCCATCCTTCTCGATGCCATCGGTATGCTCGCAGGAAAACGCGCATCAGCGTCTTTCGTCCGTTCAGGGGCGGAAGCGTTCCTCGTTGAAGGCGCGTTTTTTTTGCCCTTGGAAAATGAAGGATTGGCAGCCTTTTTAGAAGACCAACACATTGATACTTCAGACGGGGAAATCATCATATCCCGTCGCTTTTATCGGAATGGGCGCGGTTCTGTATTGGTCAACGGAACCTTGGTTCCCCTTGCCACGGTTCGCAAATTGGGTCTATACCTTGTCGATATTCATGGACAGTATGACAGTCGCCTTATTTTCGACACGGCTTATCATGTGCGTCTTCTCGACAGCTTTACGGAAGATACGCGTCGTTGGCGGACTGCCTATGACAAGACGTATGAAACATGGAAAAAACTGTGTCGTGAAAGAGATTCTTTGGAACATGACGAAAGTGAGAAAATACGTCTTCTCGGTATTTTAGATTTTCAAATACAGGAAATTGAAGAAGCCAAGTTAACAAAAGGAGAGGACGAAAAGCTGGAAGCCGATATTCGCACGGCTTCTCATGCAGAACACATTACGGAAGGACTACAAACCGCCATGGCCGCTATGGACGGGTAGTGAACGTCGTCAGGGAATGACGGACGGTATTGCGGAAATTCGCCGCAGTTTGCTGAAAAACGCATCGTATGACCCGCGTTTTGAGGCCATGGCAGCTAAGGCGGAGGCGCTTTCTTACGAGTTGGAAGAGTTGCGAGACGAAATATCTTCTTATGCAGACGGCATGAGTTTTGACGGCCCGGCATTAGACCGAATGCAGTCTCGCTTGGCGACGATTGAAAAGTTAAAACGTAAATACGGATTTTCCGTAGAAGATATATTGGCCTTTGCTGAAAAAGCCAAGGCGGATCGGGAGAAACTGAGCGATTCGGAAAACGCTCTGGCTGACTTAAATAAACAAATTTCTAGCTGTGAAAAGCAATTGCGGCAAGAAGGCGATGATTTATTTCAGGCACGCTTGGAAGCGGCAGACTTGTTTAAAGAAAAGACGGAAGATATTTTACATCGGTTGGGACTTGAAAATAGCCGCATCTCTTTTCGCATCGAGCCTATGGAGGCTATAAGTCTTTCTGGAGCCGCATCGGTGGAGCTGTGGTTTTCAGCTAATCGGGGCGAGACGGAACAACCCTTGGCAGAAGTGGCGTCCGGCGGCGAAGTATCTAGAATCGCCTTGGCATTAAAATCTATTTTCCGAGAAAAATATACGGACAGGACCGTAGTTTTTGACGAAATAGATGTAGGCATCAGCGGGGAAACAGGGTTGCAAGTAGCGGCTCAAATGGGACGATTGGGCCGGATGGGTCAGGTTTTTTGTATTACTCACCTGCCGCAGACGGCAGCCATTGCGGACAGTCACTACTTTTTGTATAAAGAAGAAAAAGAGGGGCGGACGGTTACTCAGGTCCGCAATTTAGATAAAGAAGCCCATGTTAAAGACATTGCCCGCATATTTTCCGGAGACGATACCAGTGAGGCCGGTATGCAGGCAGCTGAGGAAATTATTCGCAAGGTCAAAGGGCGTGCCTAGGCACGCTTTTTGTATACATGGGCATATTTCTTGACGAGCGTTCTTGAGAAGTTTATCATAAATAGATACATAATATTCCGATTTATACGGAGGAAAAGGCATGATTCGAGTATTGGTAAGCGGCGCAGACGGTCGCATGGGAAGCGAAACGGTTAAGGCCGTTTTGGCAGATAATGAATTGGAATTCGTAGGCGGCACAAGTCTTATGAATGTGGGTAAAGATGCGGGAGAAGTCATCGGTATTTCTTCTTTGGGGTTACCCTTGTACGGGAGTTTGAATGAAGCGTTAAAAATGGCAAAACCCGACGTAGTCGTCGATTTTACGACACCGGCGGCTATTTACGGAAAATGTAAAGACTTGTATTGAAAACGGGACGAATATTGTTGTCGGTACGACAGGTTTGACGGCAGAACAGCGTAATGAATTGGATGAAGCGGCAAAAAAAGCGGACGTAGCCGTATTTATTGCACCGAACTTTTCTGTCGGAGCCGTACTGATGATGAAGTATAGTGCGGAAATCGCTAAATACTTGCCTGATGTAGAAATCATTGAGCTACATCACAATAATAAATTAGACGCTCCGTCCGGTACGGCCAAAATGACGGCTGAAAAAATAGCCCGTGCTCGTCGTGAAGCCGGTGCAGAACCGGCTCCGGACAAAACACACGAAAGTCTTACCGGAGCCAGAGGCGCTACGGTGGAGGGCATACCCGTACATAGCGTACGGCTGCCCGGGTATGTGGCACATCAGGAAGTGCTTTTCGGCGGCTACGGGGAAATCCTTACGGTCCGTCACGACTCGTTGGACAGAAAATCCTTTATGCCCGGCGTTGTCTTAGCCGTGAAAGAAGGTGGATTCCCGCAAGGGTGTGACCTTCGGCTTGGAACACTATTTATAAACTGTACAGGAGGCTTTACATATGAGTACGAAGAATCCGTCTGTAGCCATTTTGGGGGCTACCGGTGCTGTAGGACAGGAATTTATCAGATTAATAGAAGAACGCAACTTCCCGTACAGTTCCTTGAAGTTGTTGGCATCCAAACGTTCGGAAGGTAAGAAGCTGACGGTTAACGGTAAGGAGTATACGGTAGAAGAAGCGAAACCCGAATCGTTTGAAGGCGTTGATATCGGCTTGTTTGCCGGCGGGTCCATCAGTAAAGAATTAGCCCCCGAAGCGGTAAAACGAGGGTGTGTTGTCATTGATAACTCCAGTGCCTTTCGCATGGATCCCCGATGTACCGTTGGTTGTTCCCGAAGTGAATCCTGAAGACATTCGTAAGCATAAGGGGATTATTGCCAATCCGAACTGTTCGACCATTATTATGCTAATGGCCTTAAAGCCTATTTACGACTTGTCTAAAATTACTAAAATTGTGGTCAGCACATACCAGGCTGTATCCGGCGCCGGTAAGGAAGGCATTGATGAACTGCGTAAACAAGTGGAAGATGTTATGGCGGGAAAAAGAACCGGTAGCGGAAATCTTGCCTACAAAGAGCTTGGATAAACACTATCCCATTGCTTTTTAATCTATTGCCGCAAATTGATATTTTTATGGACAACGATTACTCTAAGGAAGAAATGAAGATGGTCAATGAGACACATAAAATCTTCCATGACGATACTATTGCCGTTACACCGACAACGGTTCGCGTGCCCGTATTCCGCAGTCATGCCGAATCGGTTTATGTGGAAACGGAAAAAGAACTGACCGTTGAAGAAATTCGTCGTGCTATCGATGCTTTTCCGGGGGCACAGGTTCAGGATAATCCGGCTAAAATGGAATATCCCATGCCCTTGTATACTTCGGAAAAATATGATGTGTATGTAGGTCGTATCCGTAAGGATTTATTTAATCCCAAAGCCGTCAATCTTTGGGTATCGGGGGATCAAATCCGCAAAGGGGCCGCTTTAAATGCGTTGCAAATTGCGGAATATATGATAAAACACGATATATAAGGAGGAGTACGGGTTATGTTGAAGTTCGGAAACGTTATTACGGCTATGGTCACGCCCTTTTATGAAAACGGGAATATTGACTTTGACGAGTTTGATTCATTGGCAAGATATTTGCTTGAAAACGGTTCGGACGGGTTACTCGTTGCCGGTACGACCGGTGAAGGTGCTACACTGACGGAAGAAGAAAGATTGCGTCTTTTCCGGTTTGCCGCCGATGAATACGGCGATCGTACTATGATTATGGCGAATGTAGGTTCTAACAATACGGCGGCTACTGTTGAATTTGCCAAAAAAGCTGAGAAAACCGGCGTTGACTGTCTGCTCGTAATAGTACCCTATTACAATAAGCCGAATCAGGACGGGTGTTACGCACACTTTGCGGCAGTGGCAAAGGCCGTATCATTACCTGTTATTATTTATAATGTACCGGGGCGGACGGGTGGTAAAATCTTGCCTGAAACGGTAGTGCGACTGGCTGCGGACTTCCCCAATATTGTAGGCATAAAAGAAGCCAGCGGTGACTTGGTGGCGGCTACGAAGATTGCTCGCGACACTAAAGACGACTTCCGCGTATATAGCGGTGAAGACGCATTGACATTGCCTATTACAGCTGTCGGAGGCACAGGGGTTATCAGTGTGGCATCACATATTATCGGCAAAGAAATGAATGCCATCGTACAGTGCTGCAAGGACGGAGACATGGAAGCGGCTGCATCTATCAATCAAAAATACCTTGATGTCATGACGGGAATCTTCACGACTGTTAATCCGATACCTGTCAAAGAGTGCTGCCAAATGTTGAAGATTACGTCTAAATGCGTATTCCGGCTGCCTATGGTAAATGCAAGTGACGAAGTAAAGAACTTCTTGGACAGCATGATGAAAAAAGCGGGACTTTATAGCCGCAAATAGAACAAACGAATAAAGAGTCATAGCAACAGGCTGAGGAATAGCCGCTGCTATGACTCTTTTTTTGTGTGTTGAATCAGATACGGCCTGACTCTTTCATGAATTCAATGTATTTCAATCCCCAAGATTCTAAAGCGGTTAGGACTGTGCGAAACTCGGATCCCACTTCCGATAGGCTGTATTCTACCTTCGGCGGGACTGTGGCATAGACTTTGCGGGAGATAAGACCGTCATGTTCCATTTGTCGGAGTGCTCGTGTCAGAGTGGCTTGAGTAATGGGGTTCAAACGACGTTCAAGTTCTCGAAAGCGAACAGGACCTTCTGCCAGTTCGTGCAAGATTAAGAGTGCCCACTTGCCGGCTAAGACCTTTTGGCTTGTTGCAAGGGGCAGCGTCCTACGAGGTCATGTATGTTGGTGAGTGTGTCTGACATAGAAATCTCCTTTTAAACGTTTTTTACAGCACAAATAGCACTACCAAACAACGGCTTTTTTTTATTGGAGTTGAGTAGTGCTTGTATTAATATATAAACCTTAGGAACTCACAAACTATATAACACGTTTTTCTATACCTGTTTCAAATTTAATAGGAACAGTAAAATGTATAGAGGTGGTCTATTATGCGTAAAAAAGAAGATAAATTTGATTTTAGAGCCTTTGGTTTAGCAATCAAAGAAGCTCGAATGAAACGAGGTTTGACTCGTGAACAAGTGGGAGCATTAATTGAAATTGACCCACGCTATTTAACTAATATTGAAAATAAGGGGCAACACCCTAGCATACAAGTTCTTTATGACCTTGTATCATTACTTGATGTGTCCGTTGATGAATTCTTCTTACCTCGTAATGATCTGGCGAAAAGCACCAGAAGATTACAGGTAGAAAAACTACTGGATAGCTTTACTGATAAGGAACTATCGTTAATTGAAGTCCTAGCCAATGGTATCAGCGAAGCGAGAAACCTCAAAGACTAATTTAAAACCTATACATAACAGAAAGAGTCGATAAGATGAGATTTTGATTTCTCAAATTATCGGCTCTGCGTCTTTGCGTCTGGCTCTGTAATCACAGTTACTTTGAACTGCTTTATTTCAATTAAATTTTCCTGTCTACATTTAGGACAATAGAGAGGAAAGTTCTTCAATTCAGTATCTTCCCTTATTTTCAAACGTGTTTTATTTCCACAGATGGGACACAGTACCCACTCACAGTTTATAATAATTATCTCCTCCTTTACATTTAATTTAAATCTGTATTAAAGAATATTTCATCTCGTTTAACAAGAAGCCACATTTATATAACAATATAAAATGTGTTAAGTTATTTTATTGAACATATATCGTACTTTATCTATCCGACTATTTGGACGACGGGGCTGACAAACAGATTCACCAGTAGTAACATAGTACCCTTTTAACTCTGTTAAACAAACGCTACGTCCATTTGTAAAGAAAGTTAAATCATTACGATATTCTTGAGTACACCGAGCAGGGATTTCTCCACTAAGAATGACCTCATTATTTCAGTTGAGTGTCTACGATGTTCGCACAATATTTAGGAGCATCGTTATATGCTCGTGAAAGATATTCTTGTGGTGCATAAATTTTAAAACTAAGATATGGTTCTAACAATTCTGTTCCAGCTTTTTTAAAAACTTGTTCCAATACAATAGGAGCAAGCATCCGAAAATCTGCTGGGGTACTAACAGGGCTATAGTATAAGCCATACTTAAAACAGATTTTACAGTCCGTCACATTCCAACCATACAATCCTTGTTCACAGCCATAGCGTATCCCTTCCATAACTGCATTTTGAAACGATTGATTTAAGTATCCAAGAGAAACCGAGCTCTCATACTGTACTCCGCTCCCTAATGGAAGCGGTTCTACAGAAAGACCAATGGAAGCCCAGAAAGGATTCGGTGGCACTTCGATGTGAATGGTATACTCTGCTTTTTTTAACGGCCTTTCCATATAAATGACTGTAGGCTCTTTTATTTTTATCTCCACATGATACTTTTCTTGCAATAGAGCACAAGTCACTTCCATTTGTACTTTCCCTAAGAAAGAAAGTATGATTTCATGTGTCGTAGAATCCACATAATATCGTAGAAGCGGGTCACTGTCGGAGATTTCTAAAAGTGCATCAAGTAACATTTCCCTTTGTTGAGGTTTGCTCGGTTCAACAGTTGTTTGCAGCAGAGGGAGCGGATTTTCAATTCTCTCTCTCTGTGGCAATAGCTTTGTATCTCCAAGAACACTATTTAACTTCAAAAACTCATTTTGCAAAATAACAATTTCCCCGGAATAAGCCTTATCAATTTTACATAATTCACCATTTATTGAAGTATACATTTCTGTAATTTTTATTTTTTCCTTTTCCGATATTCTAACCGAATCCCGCAAATGCAGGACACCGCCATAAAGGCGTACATATGCAAGACGTTGTCTTTCTTCCGAATATTCAATTTTGAAGACATTTCCGCAAAGTTCAGACTTCTTTCTGTATGTTGATGAATAAAATTTATTTGTTATCACTTCTATAAGCTGCTCAATCCCTATATTGCTTTTTGCACTTCCGTGATAAACAGGGTACAAGGAGCAATTCTGAAATCTTCTGATTTCCTCTTGTTCGAGTTCTAATATCTCCAATGATTTCCCAAGTATATATTTCTCCAAAAGGTAATCATTTCCTTCTATTACCGTATCCCATTGTTCAGATTCCGTACAGCTCATCACACACATATTAGGGTGCAGTTCTACTTTCTGTTTGATTATAATTTCCATAGAAAGTTTCTCTTTAATATCTTGATAAACCGTTGATAAATCAATCCCATTTTGGTCAATCTTATTGATAAAAAAGATTGTGGGAATACCCATTTTATTTAGTGCATGAAATAATATCCGAGTTTGTGCTTGTACTCCATCTCTCGCAGAAATTAGTAGGATTGCCCCATCTAAAACTGATAACGAGCGATATACTTCTGCTAAAAAATCCATATGTCCTGGAGTATCTATGATGTTTACCTTAATATCTTTCCACTGAAAAGAGGTTACTGCTGTCTGAATTGTAATTCCTCGCTGACGTTCTAAAAATGTAGTATCCGTTCTTGTTGTGCCTCTATCCACGCTTCCTGACTCCGCAATCGCTCCACTAGTATATAGTAAGCTTTTCTGTCAAAGTAGTTTTTTTCCTGCGTCAACATGAGCTAAAAACACCTATATTAATAATTTTCATGTGATTTTCCTCCATTCAAAAGCCAAAAAGGCATAAAAAATCCCAGTGACAGATACTCTTATCACTGGGAAATAAATGCACAATCATAAGCATACAGATATTTTCTGTATACTTCATAATCACATGATAAAAGTATTCTTAAACTGGGCACAAAAAACTAACCCCTCCTAAAAAGGGACATCTAATTATTTGTTCCCACTATCAAATTGACAGTTTATTTAAGAATACCTTGCCGCATATTTATTAACTCCTTTTTATATACTTACATTAACATTAGCACATAAGAGTACATTTGTAAAGATATATCCGATTTTTTTGTCAAAGGAGAACGTGGTTACAAAAATAGCAGTTACAAATAGCTATAACCATGTACTAAAAAGTTATTTTTATAATCTTCCAGTTATTTCCTACCTTTTTCTAGCACCAAATCAAATTGAGATACTTGCGTTGCTTTTGGTCTGCTGGTCGAGATACTTTACTGCCAGTGATACCGTGACTTGATTATCCTTGCGATTATAAATAGGATTTACCAATTCTTGAAAGACATAATCTTTTCTGATCGGCTTCAAAATCCCATCATTCACGTAGTAAGAAAGTTCTTTTACGGTTGCGGTCGGGTAGAATTTAAAGAACGTTGTTAGAAACTCATTGATTTCATTGGTTGTGGTGGAATCAACCATGCCATCACTTTCTTTTATCTTTGGTGTATAATCTGATTTTTCTGGAACGCTGGTAATCGTCGGATTTTTAATAAGAACCATATTTCCATCACTGTCAACATAGACTGTCAATTCATAAGCAGAATGGACGGTCTTTATATTTTCCCCCTCTGTAATCAACTGGTCTACACTATAAGTCACATCAAACTGGTTTTCGCCATCCGCTTTTACCGTCCATATCTGAACCCCTCTTACAGAAGACGATACAGGAATATCTTACGAACCGTATCGATATTGAGAGCTTGAAGTTCCTCTGTCAGATAGGCTTTGAGGTTTTCCATTCGATTATCAATAGATTTGTCGTTTAATTCCCATGAGTAGTAAACTTTCGCAAAGTTCTCTACAAAATTTTCTACATGATGAGTATCAACGTATTCCTTTTCTATGATAGTTGTTTCGTGAACGGTATGGGTATCAATAGCTGTAAAGTGCTTAAATATCGCAAAGCTAAAACTAAGCCCTAAAAGCACCCATAAGGCAATTACAACCTTTTTACGAGGATTGACTTTGTAGATACGAGGTTTCTTTTCCTTTGGTATCTGTTTTTCTTTATTCTGATTTTTTCTGAATTTCATCATTGAATCTTCCTTTCTCATTGTTTGATTCGTCCTGCTCTTACTAAATGCTGTTGCCAGTAGGAGCTTGTTAAGTAGGCATAGCCGATAGGGTCTCCTGCGTGAAACATTCGATTATCGCCAAGGTATATGCCAACATGAGTAATATAAGAACCAGCGTTATAGGTAGAATGAAAGAAAACTAAATCGCCGGCTTTTGCTTCGGATAGTGGGATATGTTGGGTCACATCATATTGTTGTTGTGCGGTTCGTGGTAATTTAATCCCAGCTTTGCCATACGTCCATTGTGTCAGTCCGCTACAATCAAATGAAGTAGTCGGGGAAGCTCCGCCATAGACATACTTCCAACCCTCATATTTCAGTGCTTCGTTCATGATGGCTTGTACCGTATTATCATTAAATTGAGTTGTGACAAGATACTGCGTAACAAGCTGAACATAAAACATATTGCCATAGTTATATCGCCAGCCCCCATTGATGGGTATGGCTATTGGATTGGGATAGGACACTTTTTCGCCATCTGAATATTCCTTAGAGAAACTTTGAGCCAGTTCAAAGGTATATTTGTTTCCACGATTAGCCACATACCCTAAGAAGCCACCGCCATAATTGTAGGACTGGATAACCGATTCCAAATCCACACCGAGCCTATCTCTACTGGCTAATAATTCACTGAAATACTTCACACCTTGCTTGATGGATTCTTCTGTACTCAATGAATTGGGTGGTAGACCAAGGGGATTCCGAGGACTGCATAACATCTTCGGCAGTACCGCCCGATTCCACCTGTATAATAGCAAGCAGTACATTGACGTATTCTTCAATGCCATATTCTCTAGCGTATTTTTCTACCATAGGCTTATGAGCCAGCACTTCTGCGGAAACATTCACACCGCCATAGTGAATGTTTGAAAAACCGCCATCTTGTTCATCTGAAAATAAAATGGCAACAAACAGAAGTAGTGAGAAGACCATCAAGAATAGCCCAGAACCACCAATCACTAAAGCTTTCAGTTTCATGGTTTCTTACTGCCTTTCTTGATAGTGGCGGATTTTATTGGTGGTCTATTTCTAAGGTTTTGACTTTGAACTCTTTGAACAGTAGACGGACGCTCTTTTGTGACTGGACGTTGTGAAGCTCTGTCTGCTGGTGTAGTTGAAGTTGCTGGCTTTTGAACTGTTCTTTCTTGTGTAGTACGGTTTTGACGTTCCGCTTTTAAACTTGAAGAATCGGACTTAACTGCTGGACGCTCCTGTTTGGCTTGTTGAGATTCCATGCGTAAAGCCTGAACAGAAGATTGTTTTGCGGTCTGTCCATCATGAGATTGTTCTTGCTTAGTAGCTGGTCTTTCATGAACGGAAGAAGCTGGCTGTTTTTTCTGTTTGACCTGTTCCATTTCAGAGCGACGCTCTGCAATGGTTTTGCGTCTTTGTTCCTGCTGTTCCTTGCGTCCGCTGGCTCTGTCTGCTCTGGTTTGAGAAATACTGGAAGTTAGGTCACGAACATTTTCTTTTGCTTTGGATTTTCCTTGATACACTGCATATCTTGCATTGGTCGGAATATCCTTAACCTGTTCTTTGAGATTACCAGCAGAATCAACGATTTTATCTTTGGTATCAGCAACTGCTCCGATTGTTTGTCCGATACGTTTTCCAAGTGTTGATTTTTCCTGTCCGTCTGGACGGGTGTGATCTGCTTGTGTCCTACCAGAACTACCCGACTGTCCTTGTTTTCCTGTAGCACTGGCAATGGCAGAGCCAGCACCTAAAGCTGTCATGGAGCGTCCAAGTTTACGCTGTAGGCGGTGCATATGAGCGTGCATAAGCATACGAGGTTTTCTCATCACACGACTTCCCACACTTTGAGAATCGTTGCTTTGAAGCGAAAACATACTCATTAAATCGCCCAGTTTGAAGTAGATTCCTGCAAAGGTCACAATCTGTAGAAAGGCAATCAAAAAGAACGGATAACCAGCCGATAAGGTATAGAGCATGGTTGAAATACTAAAGGCTGTCGTAATAATCAGCGTGATTCCAGCTCGTGTCAAAATGGTATTAAAGAGTTTAGTAATGGCTCGTTTCGACATACCATCAAAAGATGGAATCATACTTAAAATAAAGCTCACAGGCAGAAACATAGCATAGATGATAAAAAGCACCTGCGAGAAAATCATGATTCCTGTTAGTAGGAATACGAATATAGAAATCCCGATATTGAATACAAAGAGAAAGAAGACTGTACCCAAGCGGTTAATAGTTTTTGTAATCGTCATGTTCACATTGTTTCTGTCTTCGATTTCTTCTGCTACAATTTTTTCTCTGTCTTCCATTATTACTGTCTGGACTGGTTGAAAGTAGACTTTCCACACGGTCAGCACCAATACTTTCAATGTCTGAACTGTTGTATTGAAGCAGTAGCCACGGTTGTTGAACCTGTATGGAAAATAGGCTGTCACGTATCAAGTCCACACTGTCCTTGCCTTGACTATCGGAATGGGGCATGACAATTTTTGTGCCAAGTGATAAGCTGGCTTGACTGATGTCTGATGAAAAATCATTGATTTTTTTAATGTAGTCGGGAGCGTAGGCAATAAAGGAAGCTGATAGGATAAATACCATGACAAAGTTCACAATGGCATGAATCGCTTTTGTAGTTTCTCTTTTTATCAGTCCTGTATAGGCAACATAAACCCCAAGAACCAAAATCAAGAGTAAGAGGAATCCAACATAGAATCCTCTGTTGATAGTCCGCTAGGCGTAACTCCTGCAAGGGTCTGCATATTCTTGCTAATGGAATCTGCTGTAGCAGAAATGAAGTCAAGGGAATAGGCTTCTTGAACTAAGTAGCCAGTCGCATTGGAAACATAAAGACTGATTGTCCAAATAAAATTGGTAATGGCATATGCTCATACATGACTTGTTTTCCAATTCCGTCCGACCAGTTCCACGGTAGCCAGCCCCAGCTATTATCAACATAAAAATCCAGTTGATAGTTTTCAAGTGGGTATCGGCTGTACTCATTTGCCACATTGATTGTATCATCTACCAAGCCCGCAGCTTGAACCACTGTTCCCATCATGGCTAAAGAAAAATGGCAATCACAAGTGTGAAAGCCACTGTCATTGCCACTTTTACCCTAGACGCTTCAGCGTCCAGTTTGATTTTATTCTGTTTAATATTGATGGTTTCACATTTACACCTCTTTTCGCACAGGCGGTCTGGTATCAAAGGCATGGAGCAGTTCTTCAAATACAGGGTGGAACTGTATCACACCGACACGACCATATAAATCACTGATAAGGCACTGTCCATTTTCCAAATCACGCAATCGCTTCTGATTATTTTCGTCCTCTGGGTCAACGCCGAAAAAAAGGCAAGGGTCTTTTTAATCTCGTTAAGGTCAGTAGAGCGGAACGCAAATTTCAAACCAAGATTATTTTTCAGCTTTTCATCTAAAAGGTCATCTGTATTCTGGGTCACGAAATATACCCCAGCGTTCATAGCACGTCCAGCACGAACCAGTTTCATAGACAGTGTTTTACCTTGTGCCACCTGTAAGAAGCTCCACGCTTCGTCTAAGTCAACAATTTTAAAAATGCTTCTGTCTGTATGGATAAAGTCTAACGCAAAGGTACTAATGACAATCAGCATTGCCACCGATAGTAACTCCATTGTGGTATATTCCTCAAAGGAGGTTTCTTTATCGGGAAGTACCAAGTCGGCAACCTGTATGATGTTCAGTTGTTTTTCAAGACTGATAGACTGCTCCACATATCCATCACTAAAGAGCAGATGTGCAAAGTCATAGTCTGTAAAACTTTCGATATGGTCGGCTATGCTGGTGCTTATTTGAGTTCCCTCAACCCGTAATTCCTCAATCACTTTCAGAAGACCTCGCACTTCACTATTAGTTACAGCACGAATGGCTTTTCGTAGAACAGGGAAACGGTCAGAATCTCGTGATGAAATCCCCGTAAGGAACGTCAAAATGTCGATTGCCAGTGATTCAGAATCTTTGGGATTTTTCATAATCACGTAAGGGTCAAGTAAGTCTTTATTTTTTTCTCATCAGAAGTCAGATTGACAATATTAATTTCGTGAGCGATTTCTGGCAAGGTTTCTTTCCATCTGCCACGTTCCGCTTTCGGGTCAACAATCACTGCTTGTGCCCCATAAAGCACTGCATAATAGACGATAAGGTTATTCGCAAAGGATTTTTCCACCGCCTAGCGAACCCTACAAAGGCAGACGCTAATGCATTGGTTACTGAACCCTTAACCCCTTGACTGGCAAGAGCAGGTTTGAGGTAGACATTGCGTCCTGTATCTAAGCTTATAGCCAACATAAATACCCTCATTTTCGCCAAGCATTTGAGTAGCACCGAAACCAAGTCCAGCTAAGAAATCAGAGGTTACATACTGAATATAGTCATTCATATAACGCTTGCTTGATGGTAAAAATTCTTCATGTAAGCCCAGCATATCTCCAAATGGTCGTACCAACTTGACACTTAAATCGTCATAAAAATCTTTCACTTCATTACAACGACGTTTCAATTCGTCCAAGTCATTTGCGAAACACGCACCACATAAGAGAGCTTATACATGGATTCCTTGCTTTGGTCTAAATTATTTTCCAGCTCATTGACACTTTCCAGAGCTTCCGCCACATTAGAGCTGGTTTCGTTATCACTTTGCCATGCGTGGTTATCTAGGTCTTTTAGTTCTTTCTTTTTATTACGAACGGTGCTTAGTGCTTTACGGTTTGCCACGATTTCCACATTCATAGAAGTATCAATCGGGAATGTAAATTGCTGTTGCTGGTAGTAGAAGATTTCAGAGGACGGAAAGTCCAATTCGCCGACAATGCTGTTGATGGTAAAGTACGCCACATAGACGGTTTCGTCTTCCTGTTGAATTTTTAGGTATCGCTGTTTTTCTTCCACCAGACAACGGGTCGGTTTAATAAGGTCATAATATTTAATCAGCGTTTCATTATCCAGCTTCTTCTTTGATAGATGGTACTCATAATCTTCATAAGCTGTACCTGTCTGTCCATAAAGATGTTCAATCAGATAGCCGAAGTCGTCCTTATCCAGTCTACGGATTTTGAAACGACGAGAGATTTTATTTTCCAAGAGCTTTTCCATCTTCTGAAAACGCAGGATTTCATCATTACTCATGCTGACAAAATCGCCCATTAGCTTATGGTTCACATCATAGACAAAAATCAGACAA